>CDZE01031207.1_pt1 | contig 270970 bp, 220 predicted proteins | sample 557341 | NCBI WGS metagenome assembly CDZE01 (sample SAMEA3182109, study PRJEB8094) | gut metagenome | biome: human; feature: gut; material: Stool; isolation source: human stools | place: Canada | collected 2013-04-23
GGTTGTACGACACGGCTTTCGGAAAATAAGACTTCATCGTACCCTTAATGAAGAACAGGTAGTAGTGCTTGAAATTGCGGAATGTACCAAAATGAAAATACAACAGAATGGTCATGATTTCACTGTCGGACAACGATGCTGCACGCCGTCTACGCTTCACTCCGCTATTGTCTTCCAGCAAATTTCCTGCATTTTCTGCATCAAAATGTTTGCAAAACTCGTCTATAATACAAAATAATTCTGTAACTTTGTAATCGGTAGTCATATTAAATATTCTTGTAACTAATTGTTTTTCACCTATAAAGGTACAAAATATTTATGAGACTACCAACTTTTTATGAACAAAATCTTATCCCGAACTGGGGTAATAATTGATTCGACCTATCATCAATAAGTTATATCTCTTGGGCAATACTTCAATTTTGGTTTTATTATCACCATAAACAATTACTCCGTGAGGTATAATAATGGAAGGTTTTTGCACGCCTATATGTACTTCCACCCTTTGGCGCACAAACTCAGACAAGAACACCCAATGAGCAGCATTCTTCATTGCCACATCCATCATCTTTTGATGAATTACCGAAGTCTCGCCTACATGCATCACTCCATCATGTATAACTAAAAAAGTGGGTACCTTGCACCACTTACATAGAGACACAAAGACTGTATCCCAATTGTGAGGTCCAAACACCAACACCCTATCATATCTGCCCCGCCAAATCTTTAGCAGAAGAAGCAATAAATAATAAGGCAGAAAGAAAGTCCACGACCAAAGCTGTCCTATTAATCCCTTATAGACTTTTATCTTCTTCGCTTTTCCGCAAAAGGGTTCTTCGGTTGAAGCAGCTATCCATACATCTATTTTATCAGTAGGAAAGTGGTTGAGCAGTTGGTTGGCATAGTACACGCATCCCCCTTCATATCCCAAACTGACACACAATATCTTTTTACTCATAATCAGCCAAACAATACATTGTGATATAGATAGTGTTCATCTTGTCCCAATTGGAACACTCTGATAACAGCATACAGACACACAACAGCCAGAAAAACTATCTTCCACCTCATATTCAGTTCTTTGTAGATTGCGGGATAGAGAATGCAATAAGATGACATAAACAAATAGCTGAAGCGTACGGGTAGCGTATCGAATTCCGCAAGAAAGAGCCTGCAAAACAGCATACAGAAAAACAGATTGTAGAACAATGTCATATTCTTCCCCAAAGCATTCAGTTTATCATAAAACAGTAGTAACAATATTCCGCTGCACATCCGTTCCAGATAGCCGATAGAAACGGCTGAATAATTATTGAACATACTCTTTACCATATACTCCTCCGTACTACTCAAAACACGCCCCCCTATCATAGATGCACCTTGAATCAAAAGATTGGAAAAAAGATTAATATGCGATAGAACCATAAAGTTTCCCACTAAGAAGATACCCCAATATACGTATTTATGATACTTCTTTGTAAGAATGAAATAGAGTGGAAAATAGACAATGGAACTCGTGTGAAATCCAAAGCCTATCAGATTCAATATAAAATAAGGCAATGCCTTGCGTTGTATCAAGAAAGGAATGGAAAGGTAGAAAAACGAGATACTCTTCATGTTGCGCATCACATTTACCGAATCCAGAAACAATGCAAAGTATATAAGCATTGAAAGCATAAAAAAAGACGAATACCGCCGGAACAACCAACATATCACCACCAAATCAATTAGGGTGGATAGGGTCATAAAAAAACTAAGATTGTCCCATACACTGTTTTTTACGAAAAACATGTAATACTGGAACAATGGCTCAGCATTTGAATTTTCCAAACGTGCTACAAAACTATCAAAATCTGTATGACAATCATGAAAAAATGCATCGTATGCTTCCCAATCGTATCCCACCTCGTGACGAAGGCCAATAAACAAGAAGTAAATGATCCCCCCAAAAAAGGTATCTACATTGTCGGTATCAATACCTCTGCACCGTTGCCTTGTGTTCCATGCAATAATAGCAATAAAACACAAAGCAACAAGTACATAGGGTAATGACTGACTTGTACTTGCACCCATATATACAGTTAAGCTTCTGCAGTAGGTAAATTCAAAATCTTTTTCTTGAACAATTTACTATAAACACCAATGAAGCTTTTAGTTACCAAATAATAGAGTAATCTGGAACCCAATAGCTTTTGGTTATCATAAAGCAAACATGAATGTTTAAACGAGCCGAGATGAAATCTATAAGTCTCAAAATTGTACTTCCAAAACGTAGAGGCCGGTGAAAGATATTGCAAGTAATAAAATCCCATCTTGATTGCATTGGTTCTATCCTTGGGCGGGAGAACGGATTGAAGCAGCAGACGATGCAGCTCTTCTTCATTCTCGGGATTATAGGTAATACCCAGCTCGCGATATACTGCTCCACCCAACAATATCACCGGCTTACCATGATATACAGCTTCGGCACCGGTAGTAGAGCCCCACACCACTACTACGTCTGCCCTATCTATCAGCGCATAAGTACTTAAACTGCTTCCGCCCGGGATAACAGTCATGTTAGGATATTTCTCGCCTAATTTCAGCAAGTCTGTATGATACTTGTAGGGCACATTCGTTAGATTGGGATGAATACGTAAATAAACTCTCACTTTGGGGTTGTTCTTTAAGAATTCGGCTATATTTACAATCGCATCCAACTGTGTTGGGAATAGCCTAGCTTTATCATACTCATCACCCACTGCTGCAAATTCATCTTCCGAACTATTGAAAATCACGATATTTCGATAGCCTTCATCCCAATTGTCGGGCAGTTTTGCTTTGTTCTGATTAGCTATGTAATTTTTATCACCCGCATAAGTACCCGTCTTTCTTTGTATGAAAAACATATTTCCAACATGTTCTTTTTCAGCTTCAGACAGCACAGACTGATTCCAAGTATTATAAATCATCTCTGTATTTAAAATAATGCTGTGAGGAATATTCCCACAAAAATATCTTTTAAGGTATTTGTGATGGAACACGCAGATTGATTCACACGAAACGAAAGGAATATTGTGCAATTGGCTTATCTCCCATTCGGGACGTGCATCATTAGCACGGCCATTGAACAACAACACCTTATCAGGCTGTACATCAGTAATGATTCTATCTACCATTAAAGTGCGTCGAACGGTAGAACGTAACAACTCATCAAAATAGGCACGGAACACACCATCCAGTTTAGGGTTGCAGTTGCGTGTGTGTGAGATATAGTTGGAAAGACTCGACATACCTACTGATACACCATTATATTTAAGTGCTTTTATCTCTGACAAAGATTTGTATTGAGGATGAAAGTTTTTAGCCTCTACCTTTATTTTCTCTGTTAAAACACTACATAAAGAGATTTGGTGTATACCCTCGGAAAGTTTCTTTCGCATACGCGTAGTATAACAACTACACAATTTACACTTCATGGGGTTGCGTTTCATATTCTCCCAACATATTTCCGCTTGCGGATCGCAATACACGAAATAAACCTCATGCCCCAATCGGTAATATAACTCGGCCTCGTCCATCATATACACAAATGTATTGGGCGAAACACCTGCAAAAATCAATATTTTCATCAGTCAAATTTATGTTTTATGTGATAGATTATTTTAAACAATCCTATCCTTTCCAAAAAATCCATGATATGCTTTTGGCGTACCTGCTTTTTTATCTGCACCCTAAACAGTGCTTTCATTTCATCTTTGGTACGAGGCAGACTAAACATTTTCTGCATACTATCATAATTCTTGTCAATGAAATAATCATTGTTGCGAATGGCATTTTCAGCCCAATGTCGATGATTCTTACTGCGTGCTCCTCCGGAACACATCGCTGAAGGCAGATTTATTTGGTTGGCCGAACTGGTATAATAAATGGTATATCCAGCCAAAGTAGCCCGAATCAAAAAGTCTGTCTCTTCACGATAGGCATTTCCTTCTATTTTCACATCAAACTGCATTTCGCGCGCTACTTGGGTCTTACAAAGACAAGAAGCATGACAAAATGGGACCCTAATCGGCTCTTTCACTGTATATGTAAAGTTTGTGGACAAAGTGGATAAATCAACAATCTGATTAGCCTCAGTAGCGATTCGATTGCGATAATGTGACAAAAACTCATCCAGTTCATCGATTTGTTCAGGAAAGAAAAGCGCCAATGCTCTTCCTCCCACAATATCGGCATTTTTCTCTCTCATTACATTCAGCAAGTTACGGATAGAACCGGGATAAAGCACCGAATCATCGTCACCAAAATAAATATACTCTGACTGAACTTTGCTAATAGCAACATTTTGTGTGTAAGGTTGCTTCGAGTTTACTTCATTACGGAAATAACGTAAAGTGGGAAATCTTGTTTGCAACTCCTTCACCACTTCAGCTGTATTGTCTGAAGAACAATCATCAACCAATATCACTTCACTCACATCCTCCTGAAAATAAGTAGGAATAGTTATGGGCAACAGACGAGCTCTGTTGAAAGATGGTAACACAACGCTTACATTCATTGAAATATCTTTTTAATTTGAAATTTGTTCAACATAAAGAAATAGACTAAAACAATAGGAATCATTACCATAATCTTAATCCACCACAACGTTTGTGACAAATATTGCGCCACCACTACCGCTAAAAGCACTATCAATAGGATAACGATGATTCTATTCAATTTACCCATCCAAACCTTCGTGTTTTTATGAAAATAAGGTACAAAAAATGGAATAATAGCTATTGTCCAATAAGACACCAACGTAGAATATACCACTGATACATACCCCAATATTGGAATCAAAATAATGGAAAGAAAAATATTCACTGCTCCCGGCATAAAAATAAGCCATAAAAGTTGCTTTGAGTCTTTCTTTATGAAAGCCACATTGGAAGTAAAATTATAGAAAGGTAACAATACATTGGCAAAACATATAATACTTGCAATGGCACTGCATGATTGGAAACTCTCGTTACGAATAACGACTCGATAAATATCCGGCATCCAAATAGCTACTGTAAAAACGGCAGTCAAGGTTGTAAATTGACAAAAATAATAGAGACTCCTATAATCACCAAACCTTTTATCCCGATAAGTTTTTTGCAACTGCGGAACCAGTGCAACGACTAACGAAGTGGTAATAATAGTAATATAATCGCCCATCATATATCCATTTGAAAACAATCCAATATCTTCCAAGGATACTTGATAGAGATTCATTATAATACGCGAAGAAGAAGAGAGCAATACAAAGCCAAGAGCATGAGGAATGAGCGGCCATGACAACTTCAACATATCCACTAATTTTTTCCACTTTCGGTCTATAATAGGTTTTATGCCTTCTTTTTTGAAAAGTAAGGGACAAAATAAGGTAAATGATACAATAGCTGTGACAGCTACACCAAAAAGAAAGCCCCAATAGCCAGCCTTAAAAAAATAAATAGATACAAACGAGACAGTCATACCACAGATACTACCTAACAAAGTACGATAAACCAATGGCTTCGGAGTTCCTTTCAAAGGATAGAGATGCTGTGCAATCACAGTATTTCCAAAAAGAAGAAGAGGTACACAACTAATCATAGCAATCAGAAACCTTTTTTGAATACAAACTTCTGACAACATTCCCATTATAACACAAATATAGACAATACTCAGTAATATACCTGAAAGATAGAAATAACATATAACTCTTCCCCATAATACCCTCCAATGGTTAGAATATTCATAATAACTATTGGTAAGAAACAGATTAAGTCCCAAAGGAGCTATAGTAATAAATAGTCCGGAATAAGAGGTAATCACTCCCCAAATGCCATAATCAAAAGGGGTAAGAAAAGGAGTTATTAAAGGCAAAAGCAAAAGGTTTACTAATGAAGCCAATTTGGGCATCACACCAAAACCAAATGCTTTCTTTAAGATACTGATTAGAAACATAAATTACTCCCTTTTTCTCACCTTCAGCCATTCCTCCAGCCACTCATTCACCATCTGCCTGATTTCATCATCCTCCAAATCCATGGAGTAGTAATAAAAAAGTGACTGATAAGCACTTAATCTCACATCCAGCCCTTTTTTATTTTTCCATACGTAGTTGTACAAATATGGGCTTCTTTGGCAAGAGTATTAATATTCAAGTCTTTCTCTTTACGCCATTTCTCAAATAAAGCACCCAGTATAGGGTGGTCACTGTTTACATTCATCGTCGTCTTGTATTATGTTATCAGAATTAAAAAAGTATATGTTATTAAACGTTATTTTAGGTTTCTCACATTTAAAATATTTTCCATATACAGAAAATATTTAATGAGAAAAGAGCCCTAACTTCGCACAAAATCTTTAAAACAACAAAATGGAAAATCTATTCAAAATGTCACTTTTCATGCCGCCCATATCGCCGATAAAAGACGAAAACACCGGAAAAACCGTAAAAAGTGCCACACTCACCCCATTCAGGACAATGAGCATTGACGAAGTACACCGTCTTATCACCTCCGACCAGAGACTTGCCGAACTGACACTCGCCATAAGAAATGCCGCAGCACAAGGAGACGAAATTACCGCACGATTCCTCAAACAACAGACACTACCCTACGTCACTCCCTGCGGCGTATTCACCCGACGACGGAGCGACTGCCTCACGGAACCCTCCGGCCTGGTTGTAGTCGACATCGACCACCTTGAATCCGCAGAAGAAACGGAAAACTTACGGCAACAACTGTTTGATGACCCCTATCTATGCCCTGCGCTGGTGTTCATCAGCCCCACCGGACGGGGCGTAAAAGCGTTTGTTCCTTGTCTTCACGGACAGAATCCTGCAGAAGGAATACAATGGGCCATGAACTACGTCCACTGCATGTATGACGCCGAAAACACACAACCCGGAAAAGGAGTGGACACTTCGGGGAAAGACCTCGTACGTGCCTGTTTCCTCTGCCATGACCCGAAAGCACTGCTCAGAAAAGTTGTGAATTTCGAATGATGAGTCATTGCAAATCACCGACTACAAATTACTAATTATAAATTACCAAATCCGATGGAACCACTATCTTCATTGCACCTTCTGGCCGAAGCAGTCAGAAATGCAGGAGCAGACATTGCTCCAACCTATCAAGAATATATACAACTGGCATTTGCCATTGCCACCGACTGCGGAGAAGCAGGACGGCATGATTTTTTAAGTCTGTGCAGCCTGTCGTCCAAGTACGACCGACGGGCAGCCGACAAGCTCTTCAGCAATGCCTTGAAGACCGGCCGTAAGGACGTGCATCTGGGAACCGCCTTTCATCTGGCCGAGCTTTGCGGCGTGAAGATTCAGCATGAAGCCGCACCCGCCATTGGTACACTTGGTACACAAAGTTCACCCCTCTCTTCTACCTCACACACACGCGCACGCGAGGAAGAGTCCGCATCGGGCATTGAACCACTGTCTCCATTACCCACTTTCGACGAACACCTCCACTGGCCTTATCCCCTGAATCGCATCATGAGCTGCGGAACCTCCCTCGCCCAATACGATGTACTGCTACTGGGTGCCATCACCGTATTGGGTGCCAGTATGGGAAAACACGTCCGATGTTCCTACGGAGGAAAAATGATGTCCCCCTGCCTGCAAACCTTTGTAGTAGCCCTACCTGCATCCGGCAAAGGAGTGCTCTCCTTGGTACGCCTGCTTGCCGAGCCCATTCACGATGAAATACGTGGGCAGGTAGACGAAAGCATGGCATGTTACCGCCGCGAAAAAGCAAAATACGACACACTGGGCAAGGAACGTGGAAAAACGGAGACTCCCGTAATGCCTCTCAACAAGATGTTCCTCATCTCGGGCAACAACACCGGAACCGGCATCCTGCAAAACCTGATGGACTCCGACGGCACCGGACTGATATGCGAAAGCGAAGCTGACACCATCTCCACCGCCATCGGTTCGGAATACGGACACTGGAGCGACACCATGCGCAAAGCCTTCGACCACGACCGACTGTCCTACAACCGCCGCACCGACCACGAATACCGAGAGGTAAAGAAAACTTATCTTTCCGTACTTCTGTCAGGCACCCCCTCACAAGTGAAACCACTGATTCCCACTGCCGAGAACGGGCTCTTTTCCCGCCAAGTATTCTACTACATGCCTACCATACATCATTGGCAAAACCAGTTCGACCGCAATGACAGCGATCTTGAAGATACCTTCAAGGCTCTGGGCATGGAATGGAAGGACAAACTGAAAACCATTGTCATGAACGGAATATTCACCCTTCACCTTACGGACGGACAGAAAGATGAATTCAACCGGCTCTTCTCCCGGCTTTTCGTACGCTCCGGACTGGCCAACGGAAACGAGATGTCAAGCAGCGTGGCACGTCTGGCCATCAACATCTGCCGCATCATGGAAGTGGTGGCCATGCTCCGCGCAATGGAACAAGGGGAAATCACCGCCTCGCCTTACGTGTCACCCGACCCTCACACAGCCACAGACAATCTGAAAGACCACATTGTCAGCCGATGGGATCTCCTCATTGCTTCCGATGACTTTCATGCCGTACTCTCACTGGCCGAAAGCCTTTACCGGCATACCACCCATATCCTCTCCTTCCTGCCCAACACCGAAGTGACAAGCCGCGGCAATGCCGACCGGGATGCGCTGGTAGACAGCATGGAAGAAGAATTCACACGAGCCTCTTTCCTGCAGAAAGCCAGAGAGATGGGCATCAAATCGGAAACCGCCTCCACCTGGCTCAAACGTATGCAGAAACACGGGCTGGTGGAAAATGTAGATGGCAAGGGAAACTACCGGAAACCAAAAGTCTGACATTCACTTCGCTTCACGCACGCGTATGTGTGTGAGGCGAAAGGATGGATGAACCTCTGTACCAAGTGTACCAACCTCACCTTTACGATTCCCGGCCTGACCTTTACGCCATCCAACCTCAGGTTTAAGGCTCTCCCAGTGCAGCCACTATCAGCCGCACCTGGGCAGGCGTATAAGAGCGGGAACGGGAAGAACCACCCAAGGCGGAAAGTCCGTCACGCAAATCGGGACAAAGGTCTATCCAGTGTTTCAGTTTGCGGAAGGCAGCCTCCGGACAAAGATTGGGACAATAGATTTGGGCCAATTCAGTACGCCCGTATGTACGTATGACAAAAGAATCCATAGTTGACAGTTACGATTTATATTTCATCAAAAGTAACTATAAATCATGACATTATCAAACTTACAAGCGTAAATAACCGACTAAAACAGACCCAAACAGACGAGAACCTGCAAAAACCGGCAAACGCCCATATCCACAGCCTTATCTTTGCATCGTTGAGTTCAACACAGCAAATGTTTTTATCCTTTAACTTCTAAATTTTAATTGTATGATTCGTTACAAAAAGTATCAAGTGACGGGCGAAGACAGCCCACTGAAAGGCCTCTGGTATGCACGCCCCGTAATCGAAGAAACCTTCGACATCGAAAAATTGGCCAAGCACATGTCCAATCACAACACCCCCTATTCGAGTGGTGTCATCAAGGGGGTACTGGCAGACATGGTTTCCTGCACCAAAGAATTGATTCTGGACGGCAAGAACGTGAAACTGGATGACCTTGCCATCTTCTCCGTAGGAATCGTCAGCAAGAAAGGGGCGCAATCCGCTGCCGACTTCTCGCTGGCCAACAACGTGAAGGGGCTGAAGCTCCGCGCCCGTGCCACCGGCGAACTGAGTAATGCCCAAATCAACCTGGATGGACAGCTGAAGGAATCTTCCCTGTACACCGTAGGCGGAAAAGCTCCCGATGGCAGTGGTTCCGACGGCGGTTCCGGAGGAAGTGACGGCAATCAAGGCGAGAATCCGTTAGGATGAGAATAATTACAAATTACTAATTATCAATTACCAATCATCATGAGTGAAGACAAAAAGTCAAAATCCGTGTGGGGCATTGTCCTCAAAGTAATCATCACCGTAGCTACCGCCATAGCGGGCGCTTTAGGTCTGGGCGCTTGCAAATAGCCATGCGCACGATTACCCTGCTCATTGTTCATTGCTCAGCCACGCCTCAGGGCGTGGCCCTGAGCTTTGAGGATTGCCGCCGCGACCACATCCGTCACCGTGGCTTCCGCGACATCGGCTATCATTTCTATCTGACCCGCGACGGCGAAATACACCGCGGCCGCCCGTTGGAAAAAATAGGTGCGCATTGCCTCAATCACAACCGTCATTCTATCGGCATCTGTTATGAAGGAGGATTGGACGCCGCAAGTTGTCCTTCCGATACCCGCACACTGGAACAGAAGGCTTCGTTACTGGCACTGCTACGTGAGTTGAAGCGTATCTTTCCATGGGCGCTGATTGTGGGGCACCATGATTTGAATCCAGCGAAAGCTTGTCCGTGTTTCGATGCGGAAAGGGAGTATAGGGGGCTGTAAAAGGCTCCCTTCTTCATTCTATCATCCGCACTATCTGAAATGCTTCGGCCAAGTGTTTGCCTACGGTATAGCCGCGAAACCGGGCAAGGGCTTTCAATGCCTCCGAAGAGCGCGGATGCGGAAAAGCACGGCTCTCAAACTCATAGGCTGCCATCGCAGCACATTTTGCTTTCAAATCATCCTCCGAAATCTCCATATAGAAATTGGCCGTGAAATGGCGTGGGTCGCAAGTAGCCTGCCACTCACTGGCTGATGGGGTCTCGAATGTAAAAATAGCCTTCACCGGTTCGTCCTCCATAGGGCGTGTGGCAGTCATCACTGCTTGAAAAGTCATCTGATGGTCAATATTAAGGTCGCCACCATGGTGGGTAAAGATAAAGTCCGGACGAAACTGTTCCTTCTCATGCTCCACTACCTTTACGATATCAAGCAGTGCATGGCTGTCAAAACGATTGTCGGAAAAATTATATGCCTGCACGCTGTGATAGCCTATCAACTGCCGCGCCGTCTCCACATTCTGATGATGCCTTTCCAAGACTTCCTTCCACTGTTCCGTGTCACGGGTATCTGAGCGTGAAGTAATCCCCTCTCCCATAATGATGACCCGGGTCTGTACTCCTTGTGTCTTGACTAGTTTGTGCATGGTAGCGCCTAGGCCCAGCAGTTCATCATCGGGATGGGCGGCAACAACCATGATACGTTTATTGGTAAACATAGCCATAAAAAATTATTCTAATATATCATTAAAGCTCAAGGGAGTACCTCTTTCAATGTCATGAGCAGCCTTTTTACCTAATACTTCGTCTAAATATTTAGGCTCCAGCCCATTCCCCGGACGTATCGAACGAACATTATTTTCCGTGAAAACATCACCGGCTTTCATACTGTTCACAACAAATAAAGAACGACAAAACTCACGTCCTTTTATCATTGTTGTATCTGTAGGATAAATCACATGCCCTATAGCATCTTCAACCTCCCTGACCTGCTTCACCATTAAAGCAAACTCATCGGGTTCCATCGAAAATGAGGCATCAGGTCCTCCAATTTTACGATCCATGATAAAATGCTTTTCTATCACGGTGGCCCCCACAGCAACGGAAGCCACAGAAACGGTTGTTCCCATCGTATGGTCAGATAATCCCACCGGAACTTGGAAACGTTTCCTCATATCTGCAATTACAGACAGATTGGCATCTGAAATCTGGGCCGGATAAGCAGACGTACATTTCAATAAAGTCACCTGCTCATTTCCTACACTTCTACATGTCTGCAAGGCAAGCTCTACATCATTCACCGTAGCAATACCGGTAGAAATAATCATAGGCTTACCTTTAGATGCAGCATATTTTATCAATTCTATATCGGTAATCTCGAAAGAGGCAATTTTATATATCGGATTATCCAAGGTTTCCAGAAAGTCAACAGCACTTTTGTCAAAAGGGGTAGAAAAACAAACTAACCCCTCTTCTTTTGCCACATGAAAAATTTCTTCATGCCATTCCCATGGAGTATATGCCTTTTGATACAAATGATACAAATTTTCTCCATTCCAAATAGTACCATGAATTTTGAACCATTCTTGGTTACTGTCAATAGTCATGGTATCTGCCGTATAGGTCTGTATCTTCACGGCATCCGCACCGCACCGCTTTGCCGCACGAATAGTGTCAAGAGCCACCTGCTTATCATGATTATGATTTGCCGATAGTTCGGCTATAATAAATGTCTTATTCATGATTACTTCTTTGTTATTTTTACGTCAGCCACAATACTACCATCCGCTTTGATGGACGCACGTGTAAACTCATATCTGAACTCTCCTTTTTCAATATAGGCATGAGGATAGCCATCAGCATCCAGCATACGAATATAATCGAAAATCTCCTCCAATTTTTCCAGTCCACTCATATCGCTCTGTTCAGGCTTTCGTCTTTTAAAGACAACGGGGTCTCCCTCTTGTGGCACCGGCTGCAGATTATTTTGAATAATTTCAACTATCATCTTTCCAACAAGCTTATTGACCCTGACAAAAATTTCTTCGGCAGTTCCCGATAAAGACAAATCCATTTTTAAATAGACCGGTCCGGTATCTAATCCCACTTCTACACGGAGAGCTGAAAGTTTTGTCGCCGTCAGTCCCCGAACAATAAGATTTTGCAATGGGCTTCCCCCACGTCCATAGGGTAAATCAGTCATGTGGAATACGATACATTCATATCGTTCAAAAATAGCAGAAGGAATTATATAAGACCAATGCGGAATAAATATTTTAACCGGTGATATTGAACCAATCCGTTCAACTGTGAAATCCTCTTTTTGAGATATTAAGTAAAAAGCATATTGAGGCATTGTTGACTGGAGATAACTAACCAACTCTTTATTCCAACTCTTTTCAGAAACGATTAAAATATTTTCCATCTAGTTCTACTCTCTAAAATAATGTTTAGTTATTAATATCCTCATTAATCAATAACTTATATATCAAAATATCGTCAGAAATCAAACTGTCTCTACACTCAAGAAAACCGTTTTTGAGAAAAACCTTTTGGGAGGATACATTTGCCGCCTTTACATGAGCAACCAAAGAATTAACATTCTTCATGCATTTAACTTTCTCACTTATTAATTCTATAATGACATAGCCTAAACCTCTACCCCGATATTCCGATGCAATGGAATAATCAATCAGAGCTTCACCCTTTTCAATATTCAGCCTCACTTGTCCCACTGGCATACCGTTCTCTATTAAAATATAAATCTTCACATCTTCCTTTTGCAAACATCTGGTAAACCAATTACAATGCTCCTCATAATTAATCTCATCTGTATTAAATGCGCTCTGCCTGACTATGGGGTCATTTACCCACTTATAAAGCAAATCCCTATCCATAGAACGAACTTCACGTAAATAGCAGTTATCCGCTAAGTTTCGGAAAAATGAAATATAACGCCTCTGAACACAATTATTCACACTGGTATTGCTTAATCGCAAAAAGCTCACATTACACAAATCAACAGACGGTTGCCTTACATTCCCTAACCCTATGATCCAACCATTTGAAATGAGCAAATCATAAAACTCCTTTTGATTGTCTACATACCATCCCGCCGCAACTTTAGCACCACATGCCAATGCTTCTATACAAACCGAACTGGCAGAACAAATCACTAAATCGGAGTCGCAGAAAAGGTCTGCCATTTCTTGTGCCGTAAGGCGCGAACGATAAACAAGGCGACTGTCCTGCACACACGATGAATGAGGAGTGTAAGCATCTCCTACTACTGCCGTAATACTGTTCACAGTACAGAGTCGAAGTACCTGATTCACAAAATAACCAGTTATATCATGAATGTCACTTCCTCCGAAACATACAGCCACTTTCTCTATTCTATCTGAAGAAATACTTTTCCTTTTTGCCGCCTCTAAGAACGGCTTGCGCAACAGTGCCCAATCAAATCCCAAACAGAGCCTGGTGTAAAATTCCACGTCGAAAAGTGCAGGATTGGTCTGACCATGGTTAATCACAACATCAGCCACATAGTGCTTGTCGTGCATATCATCCACACACACCAGGCGGCACCCTTTTTGCTTGATGGCACGCTGGTAATCGGTAGTGAAGAAATAATTGTCGAGCACCACAATTTCATCACCTTGAAGACTAGAAAGGAACTCATCATAATGCGCTTCCTCTTGCAAGGTGACAAAAGGACACACTTTCTCCATCTCACTTACCTGATATGAGGTGGGATGGCAAGTAAAGAAGGTACAATCAAAATCGTCCTTCAGCATATCGGCCAAAGCCAGAGTACGGATAAAGTGGCCGTAGCCGATGGTAGCGCTTGCGTCGGCACGGAAATAGATTTTTTTCAAGAAATGAAATGAATTAAAGAATTACAATTCTTTTCTAATCTTCTTTATAGTTGCCAGCATGAAAGGAAGATAATTCTTCACCACATCATAAACAACTGCTGCATCAAGGTCAAAGTAATGATGTGCTATGATATCTCTCATTCCCATTGCACCTTTCCAATCAACTTCCGGATATTTAGCAAATAGCAGTTTTTCTGTAAGTTTATCAATACCTTTAAGTCCTTCACCTATAGCCATCAGAAGCATGCAGGTACTTTCAAGGCGTTCCATCCCTCCGGGAGATACAAGGTAGTAATGATAAGAATCTATAGGACGAGAATTATCCAAGATTCGCTCAATCGCTTGCTCTATCTTACCCAACATGGCTTCAACCATTTCCCTTTTATGCATAAACGCCTTCCTCTATTATGTTCTGTTTCAATATTCCATCCATATCTTCACGTAGCCTCACAATATCCACTGCACAGCCAAACAGGTGTTGAAGCTCTTCTTTAATGTGAACCAAACTGAACATATTGGGTGTCTGCAATTCTACACAAACATCCACATCACTCTCAACCGTTTGTTCACCACGCGCTACAGAGCCGAATATTCCCATACGCATAATGCCGTATTTAGAAGCATTTTCAGCCATATATTTACGCAAAAGAGTAATGTATTCAGACGTTGTCTTCATATTTCTTTGTTTTTACTACATACAAAGATAGGGATAAATATCAAAACTAAAAACATTCAGAATCTTTTTCTACCTACACTCCCTTTAAAACCATACACGAAAGTTATTTATGAAGCAACTCATACTTCATCTCTGCCAATGCCCAGTCAGTCAGTGTATCAAGGTCCTGCACTTCAAGTTCGGAAAGTACCAACCCGGCTGTATTCTCACCCCAAAAAGTCCGGCTCTCCACAAAGGGAGCAGTGCGAGAGAAATAGAACTGACCGGCATCGTGATAAATCGGTTCTAAATCTTGGGAACGTGTATTTTTGTATTCGGGATAAACCATACTAATTTTTCCATCCACGATGTGAAGGCTGCGCTGTATGGGATAGGAATAAGCCACACAAGTGAAGACGGAATCTATCTCCGAATTCATTTTTCCGTATGCTTCCCGGAGTCTTTCGGGAGTGACGAAAGGAGCCGTTGAATAAATGCAACAAACCGTTTCAAACTTCCTGCCTTGCTCTTTATACTTCCTCAGTACTTCAAGAATTACATCATCAGTACCGGCATAGTCATTTGACATCTCGGCACTCCGCATAAAAGGAACTTGAGCACCATATTTACAAGCTATCTCAGCAATCTCTTCATCATCGGTAGAAACCATCACCTCATCAAAAAGACCGCTTTGTAAAGCTGCCTCTATGGAATATGCAATAATAGGTTTACCCATAAAGGGCTTGATATTCTTACGCGGAATACGTTTACTGCCGCCACGTGCAGGAATGATTGCTATATTTTTCATTTCGCTACAAATTCTATAACCTTTTCAATCACATACTCCTGTTCCTCGTCCGTCAGCGTGGGATACATCGGAAGACTCAGACAATGTTCGTAATACTCTTCTACTATAGGTAAATCGCCTTTCCTATTGCCCCACTGCTGATAGTAAGGCATCAGATGAAGCGGAGCATAATGAACCTGCGCATAGACATTGTTCTCGTGCAGATAATTATAAAGACCCAAGCGGTCAGCTACTTGAATGATATAAAGGTGATAAGCATGATAGACATCGGCAGTATTGAACGGAGTCTTGATACCATCTATTCCGGAAAACGCTTCATTATAGCGTCTTACGATTTCATGACGACGTTCAAGACCTGCTTTCGCACGCTCCAGCTGAGAAATACCCAAGGCAGCCTGAAAATCAGTCAGACGGTAATTATACCCTAACTCCTGCATCTCGTAATACCAGCCACCATGATGCTCGTGCAATAAGGCAGGGTCTTTCGTAATGCCATGCGTACGGTAAAGACAAAGCTTGTCATAGAGCTCCTTGCTGTTGGTGGTCACCATGCCTCCCTCACCCGTAGCGATATGTTTCACGGGATGGAAAGAGAATACGGCACAGTCGGCAAAACAACCGTTACCACAATGTTGTTTCTTGCCTTTACTGTCCATGAAATAGCCGCCGGGAGCATGGCAGGCATCCTCTATAATCCACAAGCCGTACTCGTCGGCAAGCTTTCTGAACTCTTCCAGATCCAAAGGATAGCCTGCAAAATCAACCGGAACAATACCTTTGTAAGTACCGCGGGGAGCAGCCTTAAGCATGGCTTCGAGTTTACGGATATCCATGAGGTAAGTATCCTTGTCAATATCACAGAATACCACCTCGCCGCCACAATAGCGGATGCAGTTGGCACTGGCAGCAAAGGTCATGGGAGTGACAATCACCTTGTCGCCCGGCTTTACATTCAGTGCGGTAGCTGCAAGATGAAGCCCCGAAGTGGCATTGTTCACCGCTACGGCATATTGTGCACCTACATATTCGGCAAATTTCGTTTCAAATTCCCTGATTTTGGGACCTTGTGTCAGGTAATCGCTTTTCAGGGTATCGATGACTGCCCGGATATCCTCATCTGTGATATGCTGACGACCGTATGGAATAGGCTTGCTTATCATTTCACCTCGAAATTAGGGTCAACGTATTTCTTTATATTCTCGCGCATAGTCTCTACTGTCTCCCACTCCGTATTGTTGTCACTGCTGTAGTGGAAACCGTCGGGAACGGGTACTGCATTGTGATGTCTGATGAACTCTTCGCGACTGTGCTTGAAAGATACGGAAGGAAGAATGACATAATATCTGCCCAAATCGATTGTATCAAGAGCATCGGTTACAGTAATCATCTCCTCGTGCAGCTTCTCTCCCGGACGGATGCCCACTTCCACCTGCGGCAGATTGGGTGCAATGGCGGTAGCCACGTCCTGGATATGATAGGAAGGAATCTTAGGAATAAAGATTTCACCACCCAGGTGATGTCCGATGGCATACATGACCAAAGCGACACCGGCTTCCAGTGAAATGTTGAAACGGGTCATGCGCAAATCGGTTATGGGAAGTTCCTTCGCCCCGTTGTCACGCTTGTTGATAAAGAAAGGGATTACGGAACCGCGGGAACCCATCACATTGCCATAACGGACTACGGAGAACCTGATGTTCTTGGAACCGCTGATATTGTTGGCGGCAGTAAACAGCTTGTCGGAAGTGAGCTTGGTGGCGCCATAAAGATTGATGGGGGCACAAGCCTTGTCGGTAGAAAGGGCCACCACATGCTGTACACCGGTGGCAAGAGCAGCCTTTATCACATTCTGCGCACCGTGTACATTGGTTTTGATGCACTCTTCGGGATTGTATTCAGCGGTATCCACCTGCTTGATGGCGGCTGCATGGATAATCACGTCCACTCCTTCGCAAGCCCGCGTCAGACGTTCGAGGTCACGGACATCACCGATAAAGAAACGCAGTTGCGGATACTTATGACCGGGATATTTCTGTTTCAGCTCAAATTGCTTCAGCTCATCGCGGGAGTAAATAATGATTTTCTTTACTTGCGGATAATCACGGAGGATGGTTTCCACAAACTTCTTTCCGAAGGAACCCGTTCCTCCGGTAATCAATACGGATTTATTGTTAAGCATTATAATGAAAAGTTTTATTCATCGATATATTCCCACGGATAGGGATTGTCTGTCACATTCTGAAACTCATCAACCGCTTCCTGCTGTTCGGGAGTAAGTGATAAGGAATCCCAGGAGGCGATGATGGAACGGCCCTCGTCGGCCAAAGACTCGTCGAACACTTCACCGTAGCAGGCGGTAAGCAGACGGAGCTTCAGTAAGGAAGCGGGAAGGGCATCGAGCACATCCCAACAACAGTCCAGCACTTTCTGGACATGCCGCTGCTTTTCGCCATGGTCGACAAAAGAGGCGCTGTAACCCATAAGAAGGGCAAGACAGACATTTGCCTGCTCGTCGATGGTAGTGCCTTTTACACCCGACCGGTACAAAGCCATGGTAAGACGGTAGACCTCACCGTTCCGCCGTGACAAGTCATCGCTATAGACGGGACTACCGTCCATACCCAAATACATCAGTTCGTGCGCAGCACGCTGAAGAGTGATTGCTTCTTCGGAAAGAGACATAAGCAATTATAGAATTAAAAATTAAAAATTAAAGTTCAGCCGATTACTTCTATAAGATCGGGATGGATAGTGGCCATGGCAACAGCTATGACACCTTGTATTTCGATAACCACGCGACGGTCACGTGCGCCTTTCACCTTCAGAAATATACCCTCTTGCCCCTCAAATTCACCGCCGGTAATCCGGACTTTGGTACCTTTGGACAAGTTCAATTCATCCGGTTGAAAATAAAGAAGATGGTCATCGTAAGTGCCGGATACGGCAATGAAACGCTGCATCTGACTGTCGGGGACAATAATCTTCTGCCCACTGCGGGTATCGGTAATATATTGCAGATAAGTGACTTGAGATTTTACGCGCTGCACATCGGAAGGACGGGCATGGACAAAAAGCAGATTATGAACGACCGGAACCAGAGCACGGACTTTTTTCCCTTTTTTTATACATATCTTGTATTGCATAGGAATGAAACAGCCCAAATTTTCTTTCTTGAGCAGATGCATGGCATCCGGTTCTCTGCGGTAGGTGGCACGCATAGCATACCAGATTTCGACCTCTTTCTCTATTCCCATTTTTATGCTTTTGTTCAGACAAGGGTGTTCTCCTGGGGCTTTAAATTCCTTGCATACACTTGGAATTCAATCACTTGCGGACACTTTATGTAGAATACGACAAGCTTTATGCCCTTCTTGTCAACAGATTTTTTGCAGTCATTCATTACCTAACAGGTAAAATGCTGTAAACGAATCTATTGCAAGCAAAAAGCGTTCAATAGACGTTCGTTTTTTGAACGTCAATATTTAAGAAAATTAAAGAGGGAAGATTACTTAAAAATTAGTAAAAGGAAGAAGTTAGAGAAATACAATGCAACAGGCTTACTGACAAAGTATTATACTCACTAAAAAGAAATTTATAGAATATTTTTATTAAACATTTTGCGAGATTCAAAAATACACGTTATCTTTGCGTTCATTAAACGAACGTTTAAAAAACGCCTTTTCCAAACGCAATATTTCACTGTATAACAACCAATTACAACCAAATAAAAAATATCGTGTTTATAGAAATCAGATTTCCACAAACACGATATCAATTAAAAAAGAAATTACTATTCTCAGAAGTTAAATATACCCAATTCCGGGAAAGTAGCCCCTTGCACTGCAAAACAGATTCCGAAGCAAGCCGCACTTACAATCCAAAGGATAACCAGCGTCCACTTCAAACCGGAGTTCATCGGCTGCCACTTGAATATCTGGCTAAAGATGGCCCACACAAGGCTGACCAAAGGAATTCCTACCAACAAGATACCTGCAATGTACATCACAATGGCAGACAGCGGAGAAGTAGGCAGTACCACATCAGCCATCGGGAAAAGGGAAATGAGAGCTGCACCACCACCAACAGCCACCGCTATCGCAGCAAACAACAACGCCACAAATACCACTCCAAATACAAACAGTACCGGACTGCAGATAATGGCAAATATCACCAGACAGATTTTCAAGAACCAGCCGACAATCATCACCAATGCATCTCCCAACTTCTGCAAGAAAGTACGGGGTTTGTCCGACCTCATATAATCATTCACCCCATTGGCAACCTTCTCAAAACCGTCCGTCACCGTCTTTCCGATATTCTCTACCGTAACGGCCTCGCCACGCATACTCAACTTCTCGGCTGCTGTGCGGGCTTCCGGTATAACCAGCCAACACACGATATAGACCGGTATCAATGTCCCTACCCCACAAATCAAGATGACAAGCAGTAACAGTCGAAGTAAAGTTACATCCCATCCCAGGTAGGCAGCCATTCCACTGATGACACCACCCAGCATTTTGTCATCCGGATTGCGGTATAGACGACGGCGTGTAGTGCCATAAGCGGTATTGCTGTTCCAAGCACCGGCACCATAGCCGCCCCCGGCACTCGTGCTGCCGGAATCGGCACTAGCACTCTCTCCTTCCGCCTCCATATCTTCCGGCTTTCCCATGCGGGCAATCACCTCTTCCACATCGGCTATCGTGATTACTTGTGAACCGGCCGACAATTTCTCGGCAAAGAGTTCGGAAATACGGCGTTCAATATCATCTACAATCTCGTCGGCACCGGCCTCCTTGCGGAAGTGCATCTTGAGATTACTCAGATAATTATCCAAAAGACGGTATGCGTCATCATCAATATTGAAAACGGTTCCACCTAAATTTACAGTTAATGTCTTTTTCATAACACATTATTTATTTACAATTTGACTATTTACGATTTACTATTTACCATTCGGCGAATGCAGCATATTCTCTGTGGTCATTTCAAGAATTGCTGATGTGATTCACCGTCTCGTTCAACTCTTTCCAGGACATTTCCAGTTCACCGAGAAAGACTTCTCCTTTTTCCGTCAACCGGTAATACTTACGTGGAGGACCTTGCGTAGACTCAATCCATTCATAACCCAGCAAGTCGTCGTTCTTCAGACGGGTGAGCAACGGATAAAGTGTACCTTCCACTACAATCAGTCTGGCTTCTTTCAACTTCTGAATGATATCCGAAGCGTAAGCCGGCTCCTTGTGAAGCAGCAGCATGATGCAATATTCAAGCATGCCCTTGCGCATTTGCGACTTTACATTGTTTACATCCATAATGGTATTTACTATTTGACAATTTACGATTTACTATTTGGCTGCGCAATAGAGTAATGAGTGTCCTCATTCATTCTATTGTTGTTCCTTGTATGGCACAAATATATGTATTATATCGGTACCTTGCATTACAAAGTACCTTATATTAAATATTATTAACAAGAAAAGTAGTTCACGCTACTCTATAACATCAGTAACGTGAACAGAGAGGAAGAGGTATATTTACCGATGGATAACAATTTTATCCAATATACCGGTCAGACTCGCAATTGCTACTCCGTAGTTGGTTATGGGGATGTGCTGTGCGCGGGCATGGGCTATACGATTGAGAACGTACTTCCGGTTGAACATGCAAGCGCCGCAATGGATAATTAAATCATATCGGGACAAGTCTTTGGGAAAGTCATTTCCAGATACAAAGTCTATCTGCAATTCCTCGCCGATGCGCTTTCGTAGCAGGCGGGGAATTTTGACGGTGCCGATGTCCTCGGTCAGCGGGGCGTGGGTGCAGGCTTCGGCTATCAGTACACGCGATTGGGGTATCAAGCTATGAATAGCGGCAGCTCCCTCTACAAAGGCATTGATGTCTCCTTTGTAACCGGCAAAAAGAACCGAGAAGGAAGTAAGACTACTTTCGGCAGGCTTTTGTTGATAGACGATGGGGAATACTTGTGAATCGGTGATTATCAGCTTAGGCGGACGGACAAGGGCTTGCAGGGAGGCTTGCAGCTTGTCGGTGGTGCAGCTCATCACTAAGCACTTTTTATCCAACAGTTCGCGGATGGTCTGCACTTGCGGAAGAATGAGACGACCTTTGGGGGCTTGTATATCCTGGGGCATCACCAGCAGGACGACATCTCCTTCACTTACCAAGTTTCCCGTGATGGTCTGCTCACCAAAATTCTCGGGAAGCTTTTCGAGAATAGCATCGAAAATGCCTTGAATGCCGGTACCCTCTTTGGCACTGACCACAACGGGAGCCTGCCCGCACTCCTTTTCAATCCGAAGAACCACGGAAGCGGTGTCTTGACGGGAATCGGCTTTATTCAGTATCAGTATCACGGGGATTTCGCGCGCAGCCAGCAGCTTTAGCCATTGCTGTTCCAGCGTTCCGTCAGCTTCATAAAGCAAGAGGGCGATGTCCGCTTTCTCCACCGTCTTTAAGGTACGCTCCACGCGCATACCGCCCAGTTCGCCTTCGTCATCATCAAAACCGGGGGTATCGATAAAGAGGCACGGGCCCAAAGGATATACTTCCATGGCTTTGGTCACGGGATCGGTAGTAGTGCCGGGCGTTGCGGATACCAATGCCGTGTCTTGCCCGGTCAAGGCATTGACAAGGCTGGACTTTCCGCTGTTCCGTCGTCCAAAGACGGCAATGTGCAGGCGGTTGGAACGAGGTGTATTATTCATAAATCCGAAATCTAAAATCTAAAGTCTCTTTTCCCCTCCCCTATCTCCTGAAGATTACGTTCGGCTATCGCCCGTATCTTGGGGTTCGGGATATGCTCCATCTCCTCACGAATCAGCCGCATGCCCTTCTCCTTGGTTTCGGAGGAGGCATAGTCCTCCAGATATTCTTTTAATGTCATCAGTGCATTGGGCTGGCAGCAGTTTGCTATCTGTCCGCGCTTGACGAGCGACATGAAGCGGTCTCCGGTACGTCCCTCGCGATAGCAGGCGGTGCAGAAGCTGGGGATATGCCCCAGGTCGAGCAGCCAACTCACCACTTCATCCAGCGTGCGCCGGTCGCTCACATCGAATTGGGAGGAATCTTCCTCTTTGGCTTCCGGCACGGCATAGCCTCCCACGCTGGTGCGCGAACCGCCGCTTATCTGCGAAACGCCCAGTTCGAGCACCCGACGGCGTACGGCTTCCGACTCACGGGTGGAAATAATCATTCCCGTATAAGGCACCGCAATGCGGGTAACCGCCACAATACGGCAGAACATCTCATCCGAGATGGCATCGGGAAAATCCTCGGTCGAAATATCATCTGCCGGACAAATGCGCGGTACGCTGATGGTATGCGGACCCACGCCAAAGGTAGCTTCCAGATGTTCGGCATGCATCAGCAATCCTACGAAGTCGTAGCGATAGGTATTCAGACCAAACAATACACCGATACCTACATCGTCGATGCCACCCTCCATAGCACGGTCCATCGCTTCGGTGTGGTAGGCATAATTACTTTTCGGTCCCGTGGGATGCAAGGCTTCGTAATGCTCTTTGCTGTAAGTCTCCTGAAAAAGGATATAAGTGCCGATGCCAGCCTCCTTCAGCAGCCGGTAGTTCTCCACTGTAGTGGCGGCTATGTTGACATTCACCCGGCGGATGGCCCCATTCTTGTGATGAATGCTGTAGATGGTGCGGATAGACTCTAAGATATAGTCGATAGGGTTGTTTCGAGGGTCTTCTCCGGCTTCCAGCGCCAGGCGTTTATGCCCCATGTCCTGCAAGGCGATAACCTCGCGGCGTATCTCCTCTTGCGAGAGTTTCTTGCGGGGGATGGTACGGTTCTTGGCATGATACGGGCAATAGACGCAACCGTTCACGCAATAGTTGGAAAGGTAAAGCGGGGCAAACATCACAATGCGGTTGCCATAGAATTTCCGTTTGATTTCACGTGCCAGATGATAGATGCGCTGCACCAGTTCCGGCTCGTCACATTCCAGCAGCAGGGCCGCCTCCCGATGGGAAAGCCCCTGGCACAAAGCAGCCTTGTCAATCAAACTTTCGATGAGCGGACGGTTGTTGCGGTTTGCCTGCGCATACTCCAATGTATCCAATATCTCCTGGTGATTGATGAATTCTTCCGCTTGTCTTGACTTTATGTTATACACTTCGTAAATTGATAATTGGTAATTAAAATAAAGAATGAAGATTTGAAAATTATCAATTATCAACGGTCAATTCTCCATTCTCATAATCTCCTCTCTCTTTTGATACCTCGTAGCCTATCCCTTTCAGTTGTTCCTCCAATTTTAGCAAACCTTCTGCCGCTTCGGCACCCGCAGAAGCTTTGTTATCATAGAGGGAGTACTTCGCCCGCTGATGAGAAGGCGAAAGATTAGGCATCACGACATTGGCGCCAGCCAATATTCCCCGTTCCCGTCCGTCCGGAGCAAGTGTGGCCAGGGCAGTGGTAGCAGGTATCAGTGCCGCGGGATGCATCAACCGGAAGATAGAAAGCAACTTCAACGTCAACTCCATATCTCCCGGCGGAAAAGAGGAAAACGGAGTATCGTGATGTGGAAGAAAAGGTCCCATGCCTATCATCTCCGGCTGAAACCGTTCGATGAAGAGAATGTCTTCTACCAAATGGTCCACCGTCTGATAAGGACTGCCCACCATGATTCCGGTTCCCACTTGATAGCCTATCTCTTTCAGCCAGTCCAAGCATTGCAACCGATGGGAAAGGGACATCTCCGCAGGATGAAGCCGGTGATAATGCCCTTCGTTGCAGGTTTCGTGCCGCAACAGATAGCGGTTGGCACCTGCCAGGAAGAAACGTTCGTAGGCTTCCCGCGATTTCTCGCCCAAGGATAAGGTAATGGCACAATCCGGGAAGGATTGCCGGATGGCGGCAACTGTCTCCACCATCCCCTCATCCTTCACCGCCGGCGCTTCGCCCCCTTGCAGCACAAAGGTACGGAAGCCCAACCGATAGCCTTCATGGCAACACGAAAGAATCTCCTCCTGCGCCAGCTCATAACGGGTTATGTTCCGGTTCTCCTTCCGTATGCCGCAATAGTAGCAGTTATTGCGGCAACGGTTGGTTATCTCAATCAGTCCACGAATGAAGATTTTATTGCCAAAGCGGGCAAGCGCTTCTTCCCGGGCAAGATCCTGCAGGTAGGCTGCAAGTTTTGTGTCCCGGCAAAGAAGCAAGGCTTTATACTCTTCGGCATCCAGCCTGCGATTGCTCCGCAGTTTGTCAATCAAATGCTTCATATAAACGGACAAAGGGCTAATACGTCTCTTTTCTCTTTGCCAACTCCTGCGTCAGCTGGCGCTTTCCGGCAGTTATTTCATTATGCGAACATGGCCCGGTAATACAACCGCCCTCGCAAGCCATCACTTCAATAAATTGCCCCGGAGCCTTGCCCGACTTGGCGTAAGCACGCAACGCACCGATAGCCTTCTTATCCAGATTAGCCACTTGTACGGCATTGATTTTATCTGCCTCTTCCTTCAGATAGGCTTTCACGGCACCCATCACGCCTCCTGCCTGCGCAAAACCATGCGCCTCGCGCACGGAAGTGAAACTCATGGAATAGGGCTTTGCCTGCTCCATCTGAATATCCAGCCCGGCAAGCACGGAAGCCACCTCCTCGAAAGTCATGATAAAGTCCACCGCCTCGTCGCGCTGCGCCTCTTTGCGCTTGGCAACGCAAGGACCGATAAAGACCACCTTTGCATCCGGATACTTCTCCTTGGCAATGCGTGCGGCATAGTACATCGGCGAACCGGTGCCAGACACGTAAGGCTTCATGGCAGGAATATGCTTGTTCACCAGCTCTATATAAGACGGACAGCAGGAAGTCGTCATAAACTTCTGACCCTCCTCCAGCTTCTCAATCAGTTCGTGCGCCTCGTTGCTGACGGTATCCATCGCTCCCTGAGCCACCTCGATGATATCCGTAAAACCGACTTGTTTCAATGCGCCATATACTTGTTCAATAGTCGTCTTGAACTGCCCCAGGATGGACGGAGCCACGATAGCCACCACCTGCTCACCCTTGCGGATTCTGTGCAACACGTCGAACACCTGCGATATTTCGAAAATTGCTCCGAATGGACATGCATTGAGACACTTTCCGCAATAGATACATTTGCTTTCGTCAATATGCTCTATCCCCTTCTCATCCTTACTGATGGCTTTCACGGGACAAGCCTCCTCACAAGGTACGGGAATATAAACAATGGCATGGTAGGGACAACTCTTATGGCAGATGCCGCAACTGATACACGCATCATGGTCAATCCATGCCTGCCCGCTCTCCTTGACGTGCACTGCCTTCTTGGGACAATTCACCTGGCAACTGCGTGCCGTACATCCGCGGCAGAGGTTCGTAATCTCGTAGTTAATCTGCACACATGCCGAACAAGCTTCGTCAATCACACACATGATGTTGTCTTTCGGCCTGCCATTTTCCGCTCTGTCCAGTGCACGGGCAGCGTACTCCGACAAGGGGGTCAGCTCATCCGTCTCGTCCTCCATATCGAGTCCCAGAAGCGGCAATGACTTGTACTTCCACACCGCGCGCTCTTTGTGCACACAGCAGCGTCCCGCGTGCTTGGACCTCTTCGGACTCAGCTCGATGGGCAGCCGGTCTATTTTATCCACAAGTTCGTTGTTATTCCACAGCTTTACCAGTTCCTTCAGTAATCTGTGGCGGACAATCATAATGTTGCTCGTAAATGCCATAATTTTTAAAATCAAAATTAGTTAGTTCGGTAACGGTCTGCAAAGATAACGATTGTTTCACAAAAAAGGCTTAACTTTACACCCCAAACAGTATAAATACAACCGATATGTTTACCATAAGAAAAGCAACGACAGCAGACTGCGCACTGATTCAGAAACTTGCGCAGCAAATATTCCCCGTCACGTATAAGGATATCCTTACTCCCGAACAGACCGACTACATGATGGAATGGATGTATTCATTGGACAATATCCGCAAGCAAATGGAAGAGGAAGGCCACGTCTACTTCCTGGCCTACGAAGAATGTGAAGCGGCGGGCTATGTGTCCGTACAGCAGCAAGGAGAAGATTTATTCCACCTGCAAAAGATTTATGTGCTCCCCTATTACCAGGGTGCACATTGCGGCAGTTTCCTCTTTCGAGAAGCCATCAAGTACATCAAGGAAGTACATCCCGGCCCTTGTCTGATGGAATTGAATGTAAACCGCACCAACAAGGCACTGCAGTTTTACGAACATATGGGAATGCGAAAACTCCGTGAAGGGGATTTCCCGATAGGAAACGGATATTACATGAATGACTACATCATGGGACTGGAAATCTGAGTCCCGGCATTAAAAGCCCTCCAAAAACTAAAGGCTGCGCAGTTCATTACGAACATTGCGCAGCCTTTAGTTTTATCTTTCGTTTCCGATTACTTCGCCACCTTTTCAAGCCATTTCAGCATGAACAGCATGGTGAACATGGAAATGCAGCACGCTACTACAAATACCGTCCACGTCATCCAGATAGGAATACTTTCGTAGAGGATAGCACCGATAACGAGCAACTGATTACCAATGGCAGTAGCACCGAGCCAACCGCCCTGCATGATACCCTGATATTTGGGAGGAGCCACCTTGGATACGAATGAAATGCCCAACGGAGAAATGTACAACTCGGCAACAGTCAATATCAGATAGGTAACCATCAGCAACAGCGGAGTCACCTTCACCGGAGAGGTACCCAAAGCGATAATATCCTTGTGCATCGGCAAGTTGCTTACATAAGAACCGATAGCCATTATAAGGAAGCCGGTGGCAGCAATACCCATACCGATGGCAATCTTCCGCGGAGTGGAAGGCTCTTTACCCTTGGCACGCTGTGCTGCAAAGACAGCCATGATGACCGGAGTGAGAGACACAACGAAAATCGGGTTCAAAGACTGGAACAGCTCAGCTGAAATAGCCATGCCGAACAAATTCAAATCTGTATATTCCTTGGCAAAATAAGTCAGTGTCAATCCATTCTGATGGAACGAGAACCAGAAGAAAATTACCACACCGAATACGGCAAACAATGCATACATGCGCTGTCTTACCTCTTGTGCATTCATCTCCACTGCAGTGGCATCGCCCGCTTTTGCAGCAACCTTCTTGCTGGGATCGGGGAATTTCTTTCTGTTGATGACGAAAATTACCAAAGAGAGAACCATAGCCAGGATAGCTACACCGAATGCATAATGGAAACCGGTGGTGAACACGTTCAGATATTCATTGGCAAATACCGTCATATCCGTTACGGGTGTTCCGGAAATAGTGGCTTTGGCTGCCAATGCGCTATAAGTGTCCACAGCCTCGGGAGTCAGCGTTCCTGCCAGATGTCCGTGGCAAAGGGCAGGCAGGTCGGCATCATAATTGTAGCCGAATGTGGACAACCACCAGTTACGCACGCCTACTGCGGCAAACGGGGCAAAGATGGCACCTACATTGATGAACATATAGAATAAGGAGAAACCGGAATCGCGCATGCTGGAGTACTGAGGATTGTCGTACATCTGCCCTACGAGCGCTTGAAGATTTCCCTTGAAAAGACCATTTCCGAAAGCAATGACAAACAAGGCTGCACAAGTAATCACCAGAAACAAGGTCTTATTGGCAACCGGTGTAGGAGACGGGATGGCCAGCATCAAGTAACCTACCGCCATCAAAACAATACCGGCAAAGATGGTACCTTTGTAATTACGGGTTCTGTCGGCAATAATACCACCTATCAATGCTAGAATGTAAATAGAAAAATAAAATGTTGAGTAGATCAAACCTGCCTCTTTTCCATCCAGTCCGAACTTGGCTTGCAGAAAAAGTACAAGAATGGCCATCATGGTATAAAAGCCGAAACGCTCGCCCAAATTAGCAAAAGATGCGGCAATCAGACCTTTAGGGTGTTTGTTGAACATAAAAATTAGTTTTTAGAATTAGTAATTGGATTGATTTCTTGAATAATTCCTGCAAATATATAAATTCTATTGAAGATTTCCTTATAAAATTAAAATATCTCGGCAGAAATAGAAGATTTATTCATTAAAAAGAATACAAACCTCTGCATGCACTTCCCTTACCAAATCCTTCGGATCCAACTTAAGCTGCAAACCGCGTTGTCCGGCACTGATATAGATATACGGAAACCGCAGGCACGTTTCATGGATATAGGTAGGGAAAGGTTTCTTCATGCCGATGGGTGAACACCCACCCCGGATATAGCCAGTCAGAGGTAAAAGTTCCTTAACCGGGATAAGGTCACATTTTTTGTTTCCTGACGCTTTTGCCGCCAGCTTCAAATCCACTTCGTGCTCACCCGGGATGACACAGACAAAATAACCGGATTTATCACCGTGAAGAATCAGCGTCTTGAACACGCAATTGATGTCCTCACCCAAACTGGCAGCTACATGCACTGCACTTAAGTCGTTCTCATCCACCTCGTAGGGAATGAGCTCATACGCAATCTTGGCCTTGTCGAGAAGCCTTGCTGCATTCGTCTTATTGATTTTCATAATATTCTCTATGATGAGATAATTATCACTTGATATTCAATTCTTCACGCAGGAACTTAGGCGTATAGCCTTTCTTGCTTTTAGCAACCTCTTCCGGGGTTCCGCAGGAAAGGAGTTCTCCCCCTCCCTTACCGCCTTCTGGCCCCATATCGATGATATAGTCCGCCATCTTGATGACATCGAGATTATGCTCTATGACGATGACGGTATTCCCTTTGTCTACAAGTTTGTTCAACACGTTCATCAAAACGCGGATATCTTCGAAATGAAGTCCGGTAGTAGGTTCGTCAAGGATATACAGAGTCTTGCCCGTATCACGTTTGGAAAGTTCCGTAGCCAACTTCACGCGCTGGCTCTCACCTCCGGAGAGCGTGGTGGAAGACTGGCCCAACTTGATATAACCCAATCCCACTTCCTGGATAACCTTAATTTTGTTCAATATCTGAGGCACATTCTCGAAAAACTCCACCGCACGGTTGATGGTCATATCCAGCACATCGGCAATGGATTTTCCCTTAAAACGCACTTCCAGCGTCTCTCGGTTGTAACGCTTGCCGTGACATACCTCGCAAGGCACATACACATCCGGCAGGAAATTCATCTCAATGCACTTGTACCCATTGCCTTGGCAAGCTTCGCAGCGTCCGCCACTGACGTTGAAGGAGAAGCGTCCCGCCTTATATCCACGTATCTTCGCTTCGGGCAAGCCGACAAACAGATTGCGGATATCGGAAAACACACCGGTATAAGTGGCAGGATTGGAACGCGGCGTTCGTCCCAAAGGAGACTGGTCCACATTCACCACCTTGTCTATATATTCCAGCCCTTCAATACTATCATAGTCCAAAGGATCCTGCAGTGAACGATAGAACTTCTGCGAAAGAATAGGCTGCAACGTCTCGTTGATAAGCGTGGACTTGCCACTGCCGGAAACACCGGTAACGCAAATCAGCTTGCCCAGCGGGAACTCCACATCCACATCCTTCAGATTATTACCCTTGGCGCCACGCAGCCACAGACTGTGTCCATTGCCCTCGCGACGCTTGGCAGGCACCTCAATGGCACGCTCACCATTCAAGTATTGGGAAGTCAGCGTATGCGTCCGTAGCATTTCACGGGGAGTACCGGCAAAGACAACATCCCCTCCCAGCCTACCGGCTTTCGGCCCCATATCAATGACATAATCGGCGGCGAGCATCATATCCTTGTCATGCTCCACCACAATGACGGAGTTGCCAATGTCACGCAGTTCCTTCAAAGAGTGTATCAAGCGCTGGTTGTCGCGTTGGTGCAGGCCGATACTCGGCTCATCCAATATATACAGCACATTCACCAGCTGTGAACCTATCTGCGTAGCCAGGCGGATACGCTGGCTTTCACCACCGGAAAGGCTGACGGAACTACGGTTCAGCGAAAGATAATCCAGACCTACATCAAGCAGAAATTTGAGCCGTGTACGGATTTCCTTCAGGATTTCACCGGCAATCTGCTGTTGCTTGCTACTAAGATACGGGTCTACGTTTACCAGCCAGTCATACAGTTCATTGATGTCCATCGTAGACAATTCGTAGATGTTCTTGTCGTGAATGCGGAATGAAAGCGCTTCCTTATTCAACTTGGCGCCATGACACTCCGGACAAACGGCAGTCTTGGCAAACTGGTCCGCCCACTTCTGTGCCGTGGCAGAAGCATCCTTCTCCTGCAGCATCTGGATATACTTTACAACCCCCTCAAACGTCACAAAATAATCAGAAGAGGTGCCTATCAGTGAACTCTTTATCTTGATACGCTCGTCCGAGCCATAGAGAATCTCGTCGATGGCATCCTCCGGTAAGTCTTTGACCGGTGTTTTCAGCGTTGCTTCATATTTCTCCAGCAAGGCGGTAATCTGCCAGAAAATCATGCTGTTCTTGGCTTTCCCCAACGGTGCGATGGCACCTCCGGCAATGGAGAGCTCACGGTCGGGAATCACCTTGTCAATATCAATCTGGCTGACCACCCCCAACCCTTTGCATTTAGGACATGCACCTTGCGGCGAATTGAAGGAAAAGTTGTGCGGCGCCGGTTCCCGATAGGACAACCCCGTCACGGGACACATCAGCCGTTTGCTGTAATGGCGCACGCTATCCGTCTGCACATCGAGTATCATCAGCAATCCGTCACCTTGGCGCATGGCAGTGGCCACGCTGTTCTTCAGGCGTGTGTCATCCTTGTCCGTCACCACCAGCTTGTCTATCACCACCTCCACATCATGGTTCTTATAGCGGTCCAGCTTCATGCCTGGCAAGGCTTCGCACACCTCACCATCCACACGTACGTAGAGATAGCCTTTCTTGCGCACCTGCTCGAAGAGCTCCTTGTAATGCCCCTTACGGCTGCGCACCAGTGGAGCAAGGATATAAATGCGTTTTCCTTTGTAATCCTTCAGGATAAGATCGAGTATCTGTTCCTCGGTATACTTCACCATCTTCTCGCCGGAGAGATAAGAATAAGCCTCTCCTGCACGGGCATACAACAAACGAAGGTAATCATAAACCTCTGTCGTTGTACCCACCGTGGAACGTGGATTCTTATTCGTGGTTTTCTGCTCGATGGAGATAACCGGACTCAGTCCCGTTATCTTATCCACGTCCGGACGTTCCAAATTTCCCAGGAAGTTACGGGCATAGGCTGAAAAGGTCTCGATATAGCGGCGCTGCCCTTCGGCAAAAATAGTATCGAATGCCAAAGAGGACTTGCCGCTTCCGCTCAGGCCTGTAATCACAGTCAGGCTGTTACGGGGAATCTCGGCATCGATATTCTTGAGGTTGTGCACGCGCGCACCATATACATTGATATATTCTGTTTCTTCTTGCATGTTGATTTATCCTATCGTTTTAACTGCAAAAATAACTGTTTCCCCCCGAATATCAGCCGAAAAGCGCTATTTTTCAGTTTTGAAATGCACAATATTATTTCTTAACGCAATCCTTTGGTTTGAATGCCACAATATTCGTACCTTTGCAGCTACTTTGGGAAATTGTAAACATAAACCAACGATTACTGAATGAAAACGATTAACCGCATTATCTGCTCCCTGCTGCTTGCCAGTGCATGCAGTATCGGTGCAATAGCACAAGAGAATCAATCTTATTTTCTGCATACTATCGAAAAAGGACAAAGTCTCTACTCCATCGCCAGCATGTACGGCGTCAGCCAGTCGGACATCATCAAACTGAACCCCGGCAGTGACGAGAAAATATTCATCGGACGCACATTGCGTATTCCACGCAGCGCTGCCAACATACAAAAAGAAACATACCATACCATCGAAACCGGTGAGACCCTTTACCGACTGACCGTGAAATACAATGTATCTGCCAAAGCCATCTGTGACGCCAACCCGGGACTGAGCGCCGAGAATTTCCGTATCGGACAAGTAATCCGTATCCCTTCCACAACCGAGCCCCAAACCATGGTCCCGGTTGAGACACAAAGCAGCACTGTGGTTGCCAACAACAATATTCTCGGCCCCGTAGAGTCACGATGCCGTGACATGCATAAAGTGAAGCGGAAAGAAACCGTATTCAGCATCAGCCGTGAATACGGCATCAGCGAAGCCGAACTGATAGCCGCCAACCCGGAATTAAAAGGCGAAAACAAAATAAAGAAGGGAACCTTCCTCTGCATTCCCTATCCCAAAGCACAGACGGAGCAAAATATCCAGTCGCAGGCAATACCTACCGACAGCGAGCTGTTCCGTGAAAACCGGAAAAAGACAGAACGCTTCAGCACCATCAAGGCTGCCGTCATCCTTCCCTTCCTGGACGGGGTATCAAAGAGCGAGTCTTCCCGTATGGTGGAATACTACGAAGGCCTGCTGATGGCCGTAGACAGCTTGAAACGTACTGGCACTTCCATTGACTTGTACACTTACAATTCTGGTCCCGAAAGTGCCTCGCTGAACTCCATCCTGGGCAAAAGCGAGATGAAAGACATGGACATCATCTTCGGGCCTCTGTACCAACAGCACATCAAACCTCTAGCCGAGTTTGCCAAGAAACAAGACACACGCCTGGTGATACCATTCACATCGAAAGACAACACGGTATTCCAGAATCCGACGGTCTATCAGATAAATACCCCCCAATCCTATCTGTACTCCGAGGTGTACGACCACTTTGTGCGCCAGTTCCCCAATGCCAACGTCATCTTCATTGAAGCCAGCCAGGGCACCAAGGACAAGGCAGAATTCATCAAGGGACTGAAAGATGAACTGCGCAACCGTTCCATCCCGATGAAGAGCCTGAAAGAGGATGTCACCGTAGAATCCCTGAAAACAGTATTACGCACGGACCGTGAGAATATCTTTATCCCCACATCCGGCAGTAACCTGACATTGATTAAGATACTTCCCCAATTAACCTTATTGGTGCGCGAACAACCCGAAAGCCGTATCCATCTGTTCGGCTATCCGGAATGGCAGACCTACACCAAAGACCACTTGGAAGCCTTCTTTGAACTGGACACCTATTTCTATTCCTCTTTCTATACCAACAACCTGCTGCCTGCCGCCATCAACTTTACCAAAAACTACCGCAGATGGTATGGCAAGGAGATGGACGAGCGCTATCCCAAATTCGGAATGCTGGGCTTCGATACCGGTTATTTCTTCCTGAAAGGACTTGCGCGCTATGGCTCTTCTTTCGAGAAGAACATGCAGGGACTGGATTTGATTCCCATCCAGACCGGCTTCAAGTTCCAACGGGTAAACAACTGGGGAGGCTTCATCAACAAGAAGGTGTTCTTCGTGCACTTCACCAAGAACTTTGAGCTGGTGAAGTTGGACTTTGATTAGGGATTAAGGATTAATAATCTGATAATCCACTATATAACTATTAACTTGTAGCTTGTAACTTATAACTTATAACATGAACCTGAGAACAATCATCATATTCGCCCTGCTGGTGTGTGCATGTATATTGCCCCTGCATGCGCAGGTGGGCGAGCAACGCCACAACTTCGCTGTGGGCGTCAATGGAGGCATCAATCTGAATAGCGTAAGCTTCTCTCCCTCTGTCAAGCAGAAGAATCTGATGGGTATCAACGGCGGTGTAACAGCCCGATACATTTCCGAAAAATACTTCAGTATGATTTGCGGTGCACAAATCGAGCTGAACTTCTCACAACACGGTTGGGACGAGTATTACGAGGACTATCCCACACTGAGCTACACCCGCACCATGAACTATGTGGAAATACCGTTCCTGGCACATCTGGCATTCGGCAAGGACCGCGGTTTGCAATTCTTCATCCATGCCGGTCCGCAGATAGGTTTCCTGCTTGGCGACAGCGAAAAAATAGACGGCGACTGGGACGGCACTGTAGCAGAATCCTACACCAACATCACCGTGGAACAGCACGGCAAGGCCATAGACAACAAATTCGACTACGGCATTGCAGGCGGAGCAGGCATAGAGCTGCGCACCAAGGCAGGCAATTTCATCGTAGAAGGAAGATACTACTATGCTTTATCCGATTTCTATGGCAGCACCAAGAAAGACTTTTTCTCACGCTCCGCACACGGAGTCATTACGGCCAAGATAACTTATCTCTTCGACTTGAAGAAGTAATGCTTATAGGAAACACCCGTTTCCACACGTAGGGACGACAATTTCCTCTAATGGGAACAGTATAATGGAACGACTGTAACCTCAAGCGGAAACGATAAAAAAGCAGACCACGTATTCCGAATGAAATACGTGGTCTGCTTTTTGTTATTATCAAGTAGATAAACCTTCTTATCTTCTTAAACGGTCTGCCGCCTTCACCATCACCTCATCTTTGTAGATGGCACGGAAGGCCAGATAGTTGAGGATGATGGCTACCACCGGAAGGCAAAGCGCCCATCCCAACTGGAAAGTCATTGCATCCAAATCACCCTTCAAAATAAACATAAATACACAGAAGGCTATGTAGTAGCCTATCAGCAGAATGCTGCTGAAAATCGTCATGCGTATTTGCAACATACGGTTACGGAAAAGGAATATCGTACAGAAGGCAACAAGTGCACTGAGCAACAATATCCCGAACAAGCCCCAAGTAGACTGAAATCCTCCGTCGGCCAAAGCCACTCCCAGAGGTTTGAAAACATGCGCTGTCACTCCGTCCGCTCCGATGAACTGTCCTACGGGCATGCAGATGGCCACAACCAGCAGGACGGTTACCAACAACAAATAAACAGATTGAATACGCTGTATCATTACTGCAATTTTTCTTTTTCCTTAGCCGGATTGCGATAGTAAATCTTACCTTCCACATACTCTTGCGTTGCAATCAATGTCGGCTTCGGCAGTTTTTCGTAATAGCGGGAAATCTCAATCTGTTCCCGGTTTTCGAACACTTCTTCCAGATTGTCATTGTAAGAGGCAAACTCAGCAAGCTTTTTGGAAAGGTCGTTCTTGATTTCCACACTAATCTGGTTGGCACGTTTTCCGATAATCGCTACGCTTTCGTATACATTACCGGTATCCTCACACAACTCCATCATATCACGGGTCACCGTAGTAGTAGGAGCATTTGTCTTTCTGTAATCCATAAATTTATCTATAGTATTAATTACAAATTATTAATTACTAATTACTCTTGTTCTTCGCCTCCCTCGCCCAGCATTTTCTGTGACTCCTTGAAAATTCGGTCGGCTTCCTTCGTATACTTGCTTTCAGGGAATTCGTTTTTAAAGGCATAACATTCATCCACCGCTTCACGGTAACGTTCGGCTCTTCTATCTTCCACACTATACACAGCCAACTCATACTTGGCACGCAAGATAAGAATGGATAAATCTTCACGTAGGTTGGTATAGGGATAATCCTTCAAAGCATTCTGCGCAGTGATAACGCAAGCCTGATAGTTGTTACCCAGATAATTACCCATATTATAATAAAGTTTTGCAGACAGATACTCCTTCATCACCAGCTTGTCCTGCAAGGCAAATATCATGTTCTGCGCCTCCTCTTTCTTGGAACTTTGCGGGAAGTATTCCATAAACATCTGCAACTGCTGGATGGCGCTATACGTGCCGGATTGGTCCAAACGCGGCTCCGGAGTATCCAGATACAAAGCTTTACCGGCGTGGAAACGTGCCAGTTCTGTGAATGTACCGCGGGGATAAACGTTGTAGTATTGAATGAAAGTCTGCGCAGCAGTCTGATAATCCTTCTGGTTATAGTAACTCATGCCCAGCATATAGAGGGATTCCTCTGCCTTATCAGTACCTTTGAGAATAGCAATCAATTCATTGAGCAAAGTGGCAGCACGGTTATACTGACCTTTTGCGAAGTAATTTTTTGCCGCTTCGTACTTGTATTCGTAATCTGTGCTTTTCAGCAATTTGTTGTATTCTCCACACGAGGAGAGCAGCAATGCTGCAAGCAGAGTTATTAGGATGTTCTTCTTCATTACTTTTGTTCAAATAATGCGCAAAGATAGGGGTTCGCATCGAATAAAGCAACGATACGAGCCTTAATTTTTCAAAAACCAGACGAACGGGCAGGAATTAGGGATGAATGGTGAAGGATTAGGGATTAGTGACTGTGCTATCAACTGCATAGTCCTCATCCCTAATCCTTCCTCCCTAATCCTTCCTCCCTAATCCTTCGTTTTCACAGTTTATAGAGTTCGCTTGCCGCCAGCAAATCGACCTTTTTTTCTGTCAATACACGGATACAGTTATCCATGTCGTTGGGACGGATGATGACATTGGCCGTTTCACCATTGGCAAAGGAATACATGTACTCGATGAACACGCCTTCATCGGAGAGGAAACGGAGCACTTTCGCCAATGAGCCGGGGATATTGGGACAACTGATGCCTACTACATCCGTTACGTTCACTGCGAAGTGATTATCTTTCAAAGCCTTATATGCTTTATCCGGTTCGGAAACAATGCCACGAAGGATACCGAAATCGGCATTCTCTGCAATACATAGAGCAGAAAGGTTGACACCTTCTTTTGCAAGAACTTCAGTCACCTCTGTGAGGCGACCGGATTTGTTCTCCAGAAAAATGGAAAGTTGTTTTGCTACCATAGGTTTATTTACTATTTGACGATTTACCATGTACAATTTGGCGATTTACAATTTGCGGTTGTCGATAACGCGCTTGGCTTTACCTACGCTGCGCTCAATACTGCGTGGTTCTACCAAACGGACATCTACGCCGAGACCGAGTACGCTCTGCAGGCGGGCCACAAGCTTCTTCTTCAAAGCCAGCATCTTGTTGATTTCGTCGGAATAGTATTCAGGACGAACCTCAACCTGCAACTCCATGGTGTCGGTATTGTTCTTGCGGTCTACCAGCAAGAGGTAGTGAGGCTCGAACTCCGGCATTTCGAGGATAACGGACTCTATCTGCGTGGGGAACACGTTGACACCACGGATAATCAGCATGTCATCACTACGTCCCAAGATGCGGTCCATACGAACCAGTGTACGTCCGCAGGAGCACTTATCGTAGTGCAGGGCGGTGAGGTCCTTGGTACGGTAGCGCAACAGCGGCATCCCCTCTTTGGTAAGGTGAGTGAACACCAATTCGCCGGTTTCTCCAGGGGCAACCGGTTCGAGGGTCTTCGGGTCTACAATCTCGGGGAAGTAATGGTCTTCATTGAGGTGGGTACCGTGCTGGCACTCGCATTCGTAACCTACACCGGGACCGGCAATCTCACTAAGCCCATAAATATCAAATGCCTTGATACCCAGCTTGGTTTCAATATCCCGACGCATACTTTCGGTCCACGGCTCGGCGCCGAAGGCTCCCACTTTCAACTTAAACTCTTCACGGGGAAGACCGGAGTCTTTGATGGCATCTGCCAGATAGAGGGCGTATGAGGGCGTGCAGCAAAGTACGGTAGAACCGAAATCATGCATCAGTGTAATCTGCTTCTCCGTATTGCCGCTGGACATCGGGATGACGGAAGCGCCGATATTCTCGGCACCGGCATGCGCACCCAGTCCGCCAGTAAAAAGTCCGTAACCGTAGGACACCTGGAAAATATCCGAGCTACCGGCACCATAGGCGGTAAAGGCCCGTGAAAGGCATTCGGACCATGCTGAAAGGTCTTTTCGGGTATAGCCTACCACAGTGGGTTTTCCGGTTGTGCCGGAAGAGGCATGAATACGCACAATCTGGCTCATAGGTACGGCACAGAGGCCGAAGGGATAATTGTCCCGCAAGTCGTACTTGGTAGTAAAAGGCAGTTTTACAATATCATCTATACTGTTTATGTCATCGGGAGTAACTCCCAGTTCCTGCATTTTCTTACGATAAAAAGGAGTGTCATGATACACACGCTCCACAGTCTTTTTGAGACGAATGCTCTGGATTTTACGAAGGCTTTCGCGATCCATGCATTCGATGCTTTCATTCCAAATCATGTTCTTCGTTGTATTACAATTATTAATGGTTGTTATCAATATAGCTGCAAAGTAAACAAAAAAATTTTGTTTATCTCAAAGATTTTACCGAATATTGCCGCTTCTAAGAAGAGAAAATGAACAAATTCGAACTGACATCCGCCTACCAACCTACCGGTGACCAGCCGGAAGCCATCGCACAGCTGACCGAGGGCGTGCATGAGGGACTTCCTGCACAAACATTACTCGGTGTCACCGGGTCCGGAAAGACATTCACCATAGCCAACGTCATTGCCAACATCAACAAGCCAACGCTGATATTGAGCCACAACAAGACGCTGGCTGCCCAGTTGTACAGCGAGTTCAAGGGATTCTTCCCGAACAATGCCGTAGAATACTATGTGTCCTACTACGACTACTATCAGCCCGAAGCCTACCTGCCATCATCGGACACCTATATAGAAAAAGACCTCGCCATCAACGACGAGATAGACAAGTTGCGCCTTGCCGCCACCTCTGCGCTGCTTTCGGGCAGGAAAGACGTAGTGGTGGTATCCTCCGTTTCGTGCATATACGGCATGGGGAATCCGGCAGACTTCTACAACAACGTCATCGAAGTACAGCAAGGCAAGAATTTCAGTCGCAATGTCTTCCTGCGACGCCTGGTGGACAGTCTTTACGTACGCAACGACATTGACCTGAACCGCGGCAATTTCCGCGTGAAAGGCGATACGGTGGACATTTATCTGGCTTACGCCGACAACTTGCTGCGCGTCACCTTTTGGGGAGACGAGGTAGACAGTATTGAGGAAGTGGACCCTATGAGCGGCGTTACCGTCGCCAAGTTCGATGCCTACAAGATTTATCCCGCCAACCTCTTCATGACCACCAAGGAAGCCACGTTGCGTGCCATACACGAAATAGAGGATGACCTTCACAAGCAAGTGCAATGGTTTGAAAACGAAGGCCGCCCATTCGAGGCCAAACGTTTGCAGGAACGGGTGACCTATGATATGGAAATGATACGCGAATTGGGACATTGCTCCGGCATTGAGAATTATTCTCGCTACTTTGACGGGCGTGCTGCCGGTACCCGCCCCTACTGCCTGCTGGACTTCTTCCCCGAAGATTTCCTGATAGTCATTGACGAAAGCCACGTCAGCGTCCCGCAGATACGTGCCATGTACGGAGGTGACCGCGCCCGCAAGATAAACCTAGTGGAGTACGGATTCCGCCTACCGGCTGCCATGGACAACCGCCCGCTGAAATTCGATGAATTCGAAGAGATGGCCAAACAAGTGATTTACGTCAGCGCCACACCGGCAGACTATGAGCTGATGAAATCCGAAGGCATCGTAGTAGAACAAGTCATCCGCCCGACGGGACTGTTAGACCCCATTATTGAGGTGCGTCCCAGCCACAACCAAATAGACGACCTGATGGAAGAAATCCAAGTACGCATCGAGAAGAACGAGCGTACCCTCGTCACCACCCTCACCAAACGAATGGCTGAAGAACTGACGGAATATCTGCTGAACAACAACGTGAAGTGTAATTATATCCACAGCGACGTAGACACTTTGGAACGTGTGAAGATTATGGGTGACTTGCGCGAGGGCGTTTACGATGTACTTGTTGGTGTCAACCTGCTGCGTGAAGGACTCGACCTGCCTGAAGTCTCTCTCGTTGCCATTCTCGATGCAGACAAGGAAGGTTTCCTTCGTTCCCACCGCTCACTGACACAGACTGCCGGACGTGCCGCCCGTAACGTGAACGGTATGGTCATCATGTATGCCGACAAAATAACGGACAGCATGCAACTGACCATCGACGAGACCAACCGCCGTCGCGAGAAGCAGTTGAAGTACAACGAAGAGCACGGCATCACACCACAGCAAATCAAGAAAGCCAAGAACCTCAATGTGTTTGCCACCAACGAGGCTTCCGGCGAAGCCGTCCTCAGCAGCGAGAAGTTCACTTCCAGCACTCCCCGCCCCTATGTGGAACAAGAAAGTACATCTACGATGGCTGCCGACCCTATAGTACAGTACATGAGCCGCAAGCAACTGGAAAAGAGTATCGAACGTACCAAGAAGCTTATGCAGGAGGCTGCCAAGAAACTCGATTTTATCGAAGCCGCACAGTATCGGGACGAGGTGCTGAAGATGGAGGAATTGCTGAAAGAAAAAGACGAGTAAGGGATTTCACCTCTTTTTCTCAAACTATACTCCCCTCCTTTTGTTATTCTATGAAACAGAGTATTAATTCATAAAGACAAAAGCGAGATGAATAAACCAATAAAGACAATAGCTGCTGCACTGGCTGCCATAGCCTCCATGAGTGTGCAACAAACAGAAGCGTGTACCCGAGCCACCTACATCGGTCCTGACAATACAGTCATTACAGGACGTACGATGGACTGGAAAGAAGACCTTATGAGTAACATCTATGTATTCCCACGAGGCATGCAAAGGGCAGGCTACAACAAAGGGAATACAGTGAACTGGACTTCCAAGTACGGTAGCGTCATTGCCGCCGGTTATGACATAGGTACCTGCGACGGTATGAACGAGAAAGGTCTGGTTGCCAGCCTGCTCTTCCTTCCGGAGTCCGTTTACCACCGCCCGGGAGACAACCGCCCGATTATGGGCATCAGTATCTGGACGCAATACGTACTCGACAATTTTGCAACCGTACGCGAAGCTGTGGATGAACTGAAAAAAGAATCCTTCCGCATTGATGCACCAGACCTGCCCAACGGAGCCGCTTCCACCCTGCATCTGGCCATCACAGATGAAACCGGAAACACGGCTGTCCTGGAATACATAGACGGAAACCTTGAGATACATGAAGGTAAGCAGTATCAAGTAATGACCAACTCTCCCAAATATGAACTCCAGCTGGCTATCAACGACTATTGGAAAGAGGTAGGCGGACTGAATATGTTGCCGGGAACCAACCGCTCCAGTGACCGCTTTGTACGCGCATCGTTCTACATCAATGCCATTCCGCAAACAGCGGATGCAAAGATTGCCGTACCCAGTGTATTGAGCGTAATGCGCAATGTTTCTGTACCGTTCGGTATCACCACACCGGACAAGCCCCATATCTCCTCCACCCGTTGGCGTTCTGTATCCGACCAGAAGAACAAAGTATATTATTTTGAGTCCACACTGACCCCTAACTTATTCTGGCTCGACTTGAAGAAAATCGATTTTAGCCCGAATGCAGGAATCAAGAAACTCTCACTGACAAACGGAGAAATATATGCCGGAGATGCCATAAAGGATTTGAAAGACAGCAAAGGATTTGTATTTCTTTTCCAGACACCGGTAATGTAGCACAGCCCCTACACATAGCCCCTCAATAATGGATGCTTCCCGCTTCTTTCTATAAGAGAAAGCAGGGAAGCATTTATTTTTCTCATTATTTTTGTGTACGTTTGCAGATACATACTCAATGCAGCAAATTACATGGAATTATTAGTATACAAAGCCTCTGCCGGCTCAGGCAAGACCTTTACGCTGGCTGTGGAATACATCAAGCATTTGATAATCAATCCACATGCCTACCGGCAGATACTTGCCGTAACCTTCACCAACAAGGCTACGGCAGAGATGAAGGAGCGCATACTGACACAGCTTTACGGTATCTGGAAGGGAGCACCTTCTTCCGAAGCATATCTGGAGAGAATTAAAAATTATAAATTAAAAATTAAAGGAGAAGGCGGGGGCGGATTGACGGACAAAGAGATTCGTCAACGGGCCGGCATAGCACTGCAATACATGCTGCATGACTACAGCCGTTTCCGCGTGGAAACCATCGACTCCTTCTTCCAATCCGTGATGCGCAACCTTGCCCGCGAACTGGAACTGAGTCCTAACCTAAGCATAGAGCTGAACAACAGTGAAGTGCTGAGTGATGCCGTAGACAGCCTCATCGAAAAACTTACCCCCACTTCTCCCGTGCTGGCATGGCTGCTGGACTACATCGACGAGCGCATCCGCGACGACAAACGCTGGAACGTATCGAATGAGGTGAAAAGTTTCGGACGAAACATCTTCGATGAAAGCTACATAGAACGCGGCGAAAAACTACGGCAATGCCTTCGTACTCCGAACACGTTGAAACTCTACCGGGATGTGCTGCGCGATATGGAAACCGAGGCTCTGGAACAGATGAAAAGTTTCTACGACCAGTTTGAAGGCGAACTGGAAGGGCATGCCCTCACTCCCGAAGACTTGAAAGGAGGTGCCCGAGGCATCGGCAGTTACTTCCGCAAACTGCGCGACGGCAGACTGTCTGACAAAGATGTGCTGAACGCCACCCTGCAAAACAGCCTGGCAGATGCAAAAAACTGGGCAACGAAAACATCCTCACGGAAGGACGACATCATCTGTCTGGCAAAAACCAGCCTGATACCTCTACTGCAGGAAGCCGAAAGAATGCGTCCGCAACGCAACCGCACCCTGAACAGTTGCCGTCTCTCGCTCCAGCATCTCAACAAACTACAACTCCTCAACCATATTGACGAAGAGGTACGTACACTGAACCGAGAACATAACCGCTTTCTACTTTCGGACACCAACGCCCTGCTGCACAAATTGGTGCGCGAGGGTGACTCTTCGTTCGTCTTCGAGAAAATCGGCGCCAACATACGCAACGTCATGATTGACGAATTCCAGGACACCAGCCGCATGCAATGGGACAACTTCCGTCTGCTGTTGCTCGAAGGACTTTCGCAAGGAGCCGACAGTCTGATTGTGGGAGATGTGAAGCAGTCCATCTACCGCTGGCGGAACGGGGACTGGGGAATACTGAACAGCTTGGGAAATAAAGAATTAAACTTAAACTCCTTCCCCGTCCGTGTGGAAACCCTAAAAACAAACCGGCGTAGCGAAACCAACATTATCCGTTTCAACAACCAGGTATTTACCGCTGCCATAGACTACCTCAATGCATTACACCTGAACGAACTGAAAGAGGATTGCCTACCCCTGAAACGCGCTTATGCCGACGTAGTGCAGGAATCGCCCAAGAGCACGGAGTACGGCTACGTAAAAGCCACCTTCCTGGAACCGGACGATGAACACAACTATACAGAGCAGACCCTTCTCGCTTTAGGAGAAGAGGTGCAACGGCTGCTGGAAGAGGGCGTAACACTGAATGATATCACCATCCTTGTCCGCAAGAACAAGAATATCCCGCCGATAGCCGACTATTTCGACAAAGAACTGCATCTCTCTGTCGTGTCCGACGAAGCTTTCCGTCTGGATGCCTCCCTTGCCATCTGCATGCTGATGGATGCCCTGCGCTGCCTATCGAATCCGGAGAACAAGATTGCGGAGGCTGCACTGATGGAGAATTACAAATTACAAATGACAAATGACGAGCAGTCGGGATTCATCATAGCCACTCCCCTGCCCGAAACCTTTACCTCCCGACGGGAAACGCTGCGCTTGATGCCTTTGTATGAGTTACTGGAAGAACTGTTCAGCATCTTCGGCATGAGCCGCATTGAAAAGCAGGATGCCTACCTCTTCTCCTTCTTCGATGCTGTGACTGAGTATCTGCAAAGCAATTCTTCCGAACTGGCCAGCTTCATCCGCTACTGGGACGAAACCCTTTGCAGCAAAACCATCCCCAGCGGTGAGATGAACGGCATACGCATCCTCTCCATCCACAAGTCCAAAGGACTGGAATTCCATACCGTACTGATTCCCTTCTGCGACTGGAAGCTGGAGAACGAAACCAACAACCAGCTGGTGTGGTGCGCCCCACCGGAAGAGCCTTATAATGCCATCAGCTTAGTACCGGTGAACTATTCCACCACCATGGCGGAATCCATATACCGGCAGGACTATCTGCACGAACGTCTTCAGCTGTGGGTAGACAATTTGAATCTGCTGTACGTAGCCTTTACCCGTGCCGGCAAGAACCTCATCCTCTGGAGCCGAAAGGAACAGAAGGGAACCATGTCCGAACTCCTTGCCAACACCCTGCCCCACATAGCCAAAGACGGAGCAGGCAGTTGGGACGAAGAGGCTTCCATATATGAGAACGGCAAGATTTGCCCTTCCCCCGTCCCCGTCTCACAGCATGACGCAGACAACCCTGCTAACGACGAAGCTAAACCTCTATACTACGAACAGAAACCTCTATACTGCGAACGTAAACCTGAGGTTTACGAACAGCAACCAGTCAACAGACTTTCGCAAAAGCCGGTCAAACTGCCCGTCCACATGGAGAGCATGCTCCACGACATCGAGTTCCGGCAATCCAACCGTTCGGCAGACTTCATAGCAGGAGTGGACGAAGCAGAGTCCAGCCAGCGCTTCATCAACCGGGGACGTTTGCTGCATACCCTATTCTCTGCCATCGAAACGGAAAAAGACATTGACAATGCCATCAGCCAGCTCGTCTTTGAAGGTGTGATTGGACGGAGTGAGACGGAAGAAGAAATACGCAATCTCACCCAACGCGCTTTCTCCCTGCCTCAAGTCAAGGACTGGTATTCAGGAACGTGGCAGCTATTCAATGAATGCGACATCATCTGGCAGGAAAACGGTGAACTGCGGACACGCCGCCCGGACCGCGTGATGATGCGTGGCGAAGAAATCGTAGTGGTGGACTTCAAGTTCGGAAAGCCGAACAAGAAGTACAACAAGCAGGTGCAGGGATACATGCAACTGCTGGTCCGCATGGGGTATGTCGCAGAAAATATACGGGGTTACTTGTGGTATATAGAGGAGAACAACATAGAACCGGTATAACTCACTCCCCATCCACTATTAATTATCAATTATCAACTAAATCATGGAAACATTCCTCCAACTGGTCGCCCGCGACCTTTACGCCAAAATAGGAAACGACCTCTCGCGCACCGCCATCGTTTTCCCCAACAAACGTGCCAGTCTGTTCTTCAACGAATATCTGGCAACTGAAACGGACCGCCCTTTGTGGTCGCCTGCCTACGTCAGCATCAGCGAACTGTTCCGGCAACTCTCTCCATTGAAGTCCGGCGACCCTATCCGCCTGGTATGCGAACTGTATAAGGTGTTCCGCGAAGAAACCCGCAGCGAAGAAACTCTGGATGACTTCTACTTCTGGGGAGAACTGCTCATCAGCGATTTCGATGACGTAGACAAAAACCTTGTAGATGCCGACAAACTCTTCAGCAACCTGCAAGAACTGAAGAACATTATGGACAATTACGACTTCCTCGACCAAGAACAAGAAGAAGCCATCCGCCAGTTCTTCCAGAACTTTTCCATAGAAAAGCGCACGGAGCTGAAAGCCAAATTCATCTCCCTCTGGGATAAACTGGGCGACATCTACCGCCACTACCGCCGCAATCTTACAGAACTGGGCATCGCCTACGAAGGCATGATGTACCGCAATGTCATGGAGCAACTCGACACCGACCGACTGCGCTACGACCGCTATGTATTTGTCGGCTTCAACGTGCTGAATAGAGTAGAAACCCGTTTCTTCCAGCTCTTGCAGGATGCCGGGAAAGCAATGTTCTATTGGGATTACGACGTGTTCTACACCCGCCTTCCCCTTGAACAGAAACCGCCCTATACCCACGAAGCAGGCGAATTCATCCTCCGCAACCTAAAGCTGTTTCCCAACCAACTGCCCGAAACTTCTTTTGATGTACTGCGGAAACCCAAGAACGTACGCTTTATCTCCGCTTCTACCGAAAATGCACAAGCCCGCTACTTGCCGCAATGGATTAGGGGGAATGAAGAATTAAGAACCCCTTCTTCATTCAAAGACACTGCCGTTGTCCTTTGCAACGAATCCCTACTGCTTCCCGTCCTCCACTCCATTCCGGCAGAGGTAAAGAACGTCAACATCACAATGGGATTTCCCCTTGCCCAAACTCCGGTGTACAGTTTTATCAACGCCCTTGTAGAGCTACAGACTACCGGCTACCATGCAGGTACCGGACGATACATCTACGAAACCGTAATCACGCTGCTGAAACACCCTTACACCCGGCAACTTTCCCCCAATGCCGAAACACTGGAAAAACAGCTTACCCGGGACAACCGCTTCTATCCCCTTCCCTCGGAGCTGAAGCAGGACGCATTCCTTGAACAAGTCTTTACACCACAGAACGGCATCGCCGCCCTATGCAGCTACCTCACCGAACTGCTTCGCGAAGTGGCCGTCCTCTACCGCCAGGAAAAAGACGTGGAAGACATCTTCAACCAGCTGTACCGCGAGTCTCTGTTCAAAAGCTACACCCTCGTCAACCGCCTGCTCAGCCTGATAGAGACCGGCGAATTGAGTGGTGTGCGCACAGACACGCTGAAGCGACTGCTGAACCGCTTGCTTACCTCTGCCAACATTCCCTTCCACGGAGAACCCGCCATCGGCATGCAAGTAATGGGGGTGCTGGAAACGCGTAACCTCGATTTCCGCAACCTCATCATGCTCTCCCTCAACGAAGGGCAATTGCCCAAAGCCGGAGGCGACTCCTCCTTCATTCCCTACAACCTGAGGAAGGCCTTCGGCATGACCACCATAGAACACAAGAATGCCGTCTATGCCTACTACTTCTACCGCCTCATCCAACGGGCAGAAAACGTCACCTTATTATATAACATCTCTTCGGACGGACTGAACCGCGGGGAGATGTCCCGCTTCATGCTGCAATTCCTGGTAGAGTCGCCGCACAACATCTCCCTTGAGTACCTTGAAGCCGGACAATCTCCACAACAAGCCCTGGAAATTGAGATTCACAAGACACCGGAGATGTTGCAACAGATGTTCGACGCCTACGACATCCACCGACGTCCCAAAGCGTTCTTCTCCCCCTCTGCCCTCAATGCCTATCTGGACTGCCGGCTGAAATTCTACTACCGATACGTAGCCGGGCTGAAGGCTCTCGATGAAGTAAGCGCCGAAATAGACTCCGCCCTCTTCGGCACCATCTTCCACCGTTCTGCCGAACTGGTGTACAACGAACTGACAACCAACGGACGGGAAATACGTAAAGAAGACCTGGAACAGTTACTGAAAGACGATGTCCGCCTGCAAGCCTATGTGGACAATGCTTTTAAAGAAAAGTTCTTCCATGTGCCCCTTACGGAGCAACCGGAATATAACGGTACGCAGCTTATCCATTCCAAAGTCATTGCCTCTTACCTGCGCCAGCTTCTGCGCAATGACCTGCAATATGCCCCGTTCCGTATGGAGGGTATGGAACAGGACGTCAGAGAAATGATGGAAATAGATACTCCGCAAGGAAAGCTTGCCTTACAGATAGGCGGTACCATCGACCGCCTGGACAGCAAAGGAGACACGCTACGTATCGTGGACTACAAGACAGGCGGTACTCCCAAGACTCCTGAAAATATAGAACAACTGTTTACTCCCGCCGACAACCGTCCCAACTATATTTTCCAGACGTTTCTGTACGCCGCCATCCTCTGCCGCAAGCAATCGCTGAAGGTAGCCCCTTCCCTACTTTACATCCACCGGGCAGCTTCCGAAAGCTACTCCCCGGTCATCGAAATGGGAGCGCCGCGACAACCCAAGGTACCGGTCAACAACTTCGCTTTCTTCGAAGACGAGTTTCGCGAACGGCTGCACGGACTCCTGCAGGAGATATTCAGCCAAGAAGAAACATTCAGCCAAACAGAGGATACCCGGAAATGTGAATATTGCGATTTCCGCAGTCTGTGTAAGAGATAAAAAAACAGACCATCCGTTCATAAGAAACAGATGGTCTGTACGACCGTAACAGACGGTCTATTTGAGTCTGACGGATGGTCTGTTTTACTTCAACGGACCATCCGTTCTATTTTCTTCGTTATCACTTCTTCACCGGAATAGAGAAGCTGAATATGGAGCCTTCGCCTTCCTTGGAAGTAAACCACAGTTTACCGCCATTCTTCACGACAAAATCCTTGCATAGCAACAAGCCCAGTCCCGAGCCTTCTTCGTTGTTCGTGCCGAACGTGCTGAAATGCGTATCAGTATGCAACAACTTCTTCTGCCCCTCCTCGCTGATGCCACAGCCATAATCCTGGACGCTGACAACTGCCATACCATCTACTTCCTCCATCTTCACCAGTACCTCTGAGTTCTCCTTACTGAACTTAATGGCATTACTCAACAAGTTACGGACCACTGTCTTCAGCATGTCAATATCAGCGTTGACCATCATTTTTTCCGGTTTCATCTCGTGGATTCTTATCTTCTTCAGGCTTGCCACCATACTGAAAATCTCAATGACACCGTCTGTCACTTCGACGAGGTCCACATCCTGATAAACCACGTTCAACTTACCGATTTGACTCTTTGTCCATTTCAGCAGGTTATCCAGCAATGAAAACACATCCTCCGTAGTCTGATTAGCCATCGTCAGAAGCTCGTACATTTCGGCGCCAATTTTCTCAGATGGCAAGTTCAATATCAGCATATTCAGCACCATTTTGATGGATCCCATCGGAGAACGTAAGTCATGGGCAATCACCGAATAAAGCTTGTCACGCCCGGCAATAGTACGTTGCAGTTCTTCCGTCTTACTCAAAATCAACCGTTTGGCAGCTACCAAAGATATTTGGTGGGTAACACGGATAATCAATTCCTCCTTATTGAAAGGCTTAGAGATGAAGTCATTCGCGCCAACCTGAAACCCCTTCACAATATCTGCCGTACTATTCAGTGCGGTCAGAAAGATGATTGGAATATCAGCTGTATTCGGATTTGACTTTAAATGTTGAGCTACTTCAAAACCACTCATGTCCGGCATCATTACGTCAAGCAAAACCAAATCAGGATTTTCCTTTTCCACCTGTTCCAACGCTTGCCGCCCGTTACTTGCAGTAGCAATCGCGAATTTCTCATTTGTCAAAAGCACTTTCAACAATAAAACGTTTGACATCACATCGTCAACGATGAGAATCTTGTATTCGGAAGGATTTATTTCCATGTTCATCTTTCTATATTGTTTTTCCCGTTATCAAAATTACTATTTAGTTAGGAACGATATTCCTTAAAATACTCTATTATATACTGTAAACCCTCTTCCAGCTCTATAGTCGGTTCCCAGCCCAACTTTTCCTTTGCCAGAGTGATGTCCGGCTGACGCTGTTTGGGATCATCATGAGGCAGTGGCTTGAAAATCAGTTTCGACTTGGAATTCGTCAGCCTAATGACCTTTTCCGCCAGTTCCAATATGGAGAATTCATTCGGATTTCCCAAGTTTACCGGACCGATAAAATCGTCCTCCGTGTTCATCATCCGCACCATACCTTCTATACAGTCATCTACATATTGGAAACTTCGCGTCTGATTACCCGAACCGTATATTGTAATATCCTGGTTCTGCAATGCTTGAACCACGAAATTGGAAACCACCCGTCCGTCATTCGGCAACATCCGAGGACCGTACGTATTGAATATACGGATAATCTTGATCCGCACTCCATTCTGGCGGTGATAGTCCATAAACAATGTCTCGGCACAACGCTTCCCTTCATCATAACAAGAACGGAGGCCAATTGGATTTACATTTCCCCAATAACTTTCCACTTGGGGATGAATAACGGGGTCACCGTACACTTCGCTGGTAGAAGCCTGCAATATCTTGGCATTCGTCTTTTTGGCCAGTCCCAGCATATTGATGGCGCCCAATACAGAAGTCTTGATGGTTTTAATGGCATCATATTGGTAGTGGATGGGAGAAGCAGGACAAGCCAGATTATAGATTTCGTCCACATCTGCCTCATAAGGGGTTTCCACATCATGCAGTACAAATTCAAAGCGGGGATTGCTCTTCAGATGAGTGATATTTCCTTCCGAACCGGTGAAAAGATTATCCAGACAAATCACCTGATGCCCGTCGTTTATCAATCGGGTACAAAGATGAGAACCTATAAAACCAGCACCGCCACTAACCAAAATTTTCTTCATGTAATGTTTTTTATAGTGCCTTAAAGCACATAGGACCTATTCTGTTTGTTTTGATGCTGACAAATGTAGGCGATTTGACTAAATTATGCAAGTTTGCAACGAAATATTTCACTTGTTAATGAATATAAAGAGGCAGATTAAAAAATCCACCCCTGAAATATTCATTTATTTATCCGCCACATACTCTTCTTTCTTATCCGGAATGCTGAAGTTCTTGTTCGCAAACAAGTCTGCCAGACCCGAAATTTGCTTTAAACGCAACACTTCGTCGCGATCCATTCCGATATTCTTCATTATCCATTCATCAGACATACCGGCTCTGTCCAATTCCGCAACAATATGGCACATCAACTCGATATTATGCGTACCACGGGCACGATTATGACGGATAGTGGACGCCATACGGTTGGAAAGTTCCTTGTCAATCACGACCACGGGAAGCAACCCGTTTTCGCGCTGATAAATTCTTTTGGATGTCTTCAACACCTGATAACGGTGGTAACCGTCCACCAGGATGTAGTTATCCTCTTCCTCATCATAGTAACAGACACAAGGCATGGTGAAACCATCTTCCCAGATGGAAAGCTCCAGAAGCTTCATTTCGGGCGGTGCCACTACATTCGGATTGTAATCGTTTGCTTGTATTTTCTCTATTGGAATTGCCCTTACGTTATATACCGGACTTTTATCTACGCTCATAACATCATATTTTTGAATTGTTCCATTATCTTGTCTCTTTTGTATGCCTCTTCCTTGTTCAAGGCAAAACCCATGTACTTGCAGGCATGGTCATTCTTCAGGATGCATATGCACATCCGCTTATAAGTGGGAATTTCCCGGAATTCCGCGATGTCAATATCATCCAGATAATCCATGCGCACCGGCTTCTTGTTTGTCTTGTAATTCGTGATATTTATCACTTCAATGGACACTCCTGCATCCCTCAGCTTCTGGATGGTCTCGTCAGCCAGACACCCCCCTTTTGTACGCCAGAATTCAATGCTGACGGTAAGCTTTTTCAAGTAGTTCCTCCGGGTCTCTTCCGGCAAGGTGGAAAGCAGGAACTGCATAAAGCCTTTCCACGTATACCCTTCGGGCAGTCGGACCGTCTGCCACCCCATAGCACGCGTCCCTCCGTAAATACCGGTAAAGTTCACCCCGTTGACCCGCCCTATCATTCTTCCCCAAGTATTCGGGTCGATGACACGATACAGCTTCAGGCTCTCTTGTGCCTCACAAAGAAAAGGGCTTGCCACACGCTGGCGTTCGATATTGACTCCGGCTTTATAATATAGGTCATACAAATGGTTATAGTCAAAGCCGAATTTGCCATTGGCCGTCCAGATATCCGTCGTCTTCCAATCATAAATGGGATAAGCATTGAAAATGTCATTGCCTATCTTCGAGGTCCAGCGGTAATTGTGGTACATCTGATACTTCCGGTTCAGATGGATGCTGCGCCAGCGGTTAAAACTCTCTTGCGTACGGATGCCTATGAGAAAGCAGGCACGCACTCCATCCTTCTTCTCATGCAGCCATTTGGCAAAGTGCATCTGGAACTCATAATCCCACATTTCGGGAGTGTAGAAAGGAAACGTCTCTTTAGTGAGGCAGCCTTTCGGCATCTTCCTTACCCAAATGTCCTCCAAATCCTCCTGCCACGGACGCCAGTAACTCTGGTACATCGACGTACAAGTCGTTACACGGAAAGGCACACAAACACGATACACCTCCAATATATCCTTATTCGCCTCCAATACCCGGTCCACATAATCAATGGTCATGCTGTACTGTATCTCATAGTCCATATGGAATACACACAGTTTACGGTTCAGCCGGTTCCGGCGGATATAGTCTATGCACAAATTCAGCAACACTCCACTATCTTTTCCTCCCGAAAAAGAGACGCATATCGTGTCAAATTCCCTAAAAATCACATCAAGACGTTCTTGCGCCAGTTCATACACATTTTTGGGTGTAGCCATAATTATCTGTTTTTCTTCATTTTCACATAACGGGTCCATACCTTGTCTTCCAAAAAGCCCAGCTCGCTGAAGACATCCCTATCTTCAACAAAGCTAACAGCCGTCAGACTACTCTCCTCGCCCTGCTTCTCAAGTACCTTTTCCAGAAGCAATTTTAGCGTGTCAACATTCCTTTCCTTAATATAATAGTTGTTGATGACACATTCATACTTCTTGTGCTCCACCGGCACAAAACCTACAACATGTTTATTATCCAGAGCAACAAACCACTCGTACTCTTCCGATGTCCGGAAAGGGTAATTGTAGTTCTGTTTCAGCACTTCCGGGCTCATAACCAAAGGGGCTACAAGCTCGTACAGCTTTTTATCCGTACCATGTAATTGCACTATCTGTATCATATCTACATTTATATTATTTGTAATTACGTGTTAAAGATAAAGCTTATTTACGACGGAATATTCTCCTTTTAAATAGATTTAAGAATATAGCCCTGTAATATAAAATATTAATAAATAAATATTATCCCCCTAATTTGTATATGTTGATTAATTTGGGTTTCTTTGCAAAAGAAAGTCACCCGAAGAGAAATAATGAAATATTTACTGCTTTTTATGACCTTTGCCAAGATAGGAATGTTCACTATCGGTGGCGGATACGCTATGATACCTCTCATTGAACGGGAAATCGTAAAAAAGAGATGGATGAGTAAAGAAGATTTCATGGAAATGTTTGCGTTGACCCAGTCACTTCCCGGTGTTTTTGCTGTCAATATATCCATATTCGTCGGCTACAAGCTGCATAAAGTAAAAGGTAGCCTGGTGTGTGCACTTGCCACAATCCTCCCCTCTTTTGTCATCATGATGCTGATAGCCATGTTCTTCGCTCATTTTCAGGACAACCAGGTGATGATACGCATCTTTAACGGTATCCGTCCGGCAGTAGTCGCACTGATTGTGATACCCTGCATTTCGGCTGCACGGGCACTGAAGCTGAAGTATTGGCAACTGGTGCTTCCAGCCATCGCCACCATACTCATCTGGCAATTCGGGCTATCCCCCGTATACATTGTCCTTGCAGGAATTGCAGGAGGAATGCTCTATACATTATGGTTAAAAGATAAACTGAGAAAATTACAGATATGATTTATTGGCAGCTGATATTGGTATATCTAAAAATCGGAATGTTCGGTTTCGGAGGCGGTTACGCCATGTTGTCCCTCATCCAATATGAGGTGGTGGACCACCATCACTGGCTCACCCTGCAACAATTCACGGACGTAGTGGCCATCTCGCAGATGACGCCTGGTCCGATAGGCATCAACAGTGCCACCTATGTGGGCTATGCAGTTACTCAAAGCGTGTGGGGAGCTGTCGTGACCACCATTGCAGTATGTCTTCCCTCGTTCATCCTGGTATTGCTCATCTCTTACTTCTTCGTGAAATGCAAGGACAACAAATACATCAAGGCGGCAATGTCGGGACTGCTGCCCATGTCCGTATCATTGATAGCTGCTGCTGCCCTATTGCTGATGAACAAGGAAAATTTCATAGATTACAAAAGCATACTTATCTTTGCAGCCGCTTTCGGCGTGACGTGGAAGTGGAACCTCCACCCTATCTTACTGATAATCCTTGCCGGAGTCGCAGGCTTCCTTCTATATTGAAGAAGCGGTAGAGACGGACACCATCTTGCGGGCATATGCCCACACCACGCAATAGGCAACCAGCGGTACGATGAACGCCCACACCATCGTCGTATGGTCTGCCACCAGTCCCATCAACAGCGGACCTACCACGCCTCCCACGGGAGACATCATCAGGAAAGAGGAAGCCCTCTTGGTATGGTTGCCCAGCCCGCGCAAGGAAAGTGCAAAAATCGTGGGAAACATAATAGCCTCAAATGCATATCCGCACAACAGAGCTGCAAGCGACACCATTCCTACATCCAGCAACACCAACAAGGTAGTCATCACAGTGCCCGTAGCACAAACCAGCAACATCTTCTCGGCACGCACACGTCCCATAATCCAGCTACCGGCAAAACGTCCTAACATAAATAATCCCAGTCCACCGAAAGAAAGCACTACGGAAGCTTCGCGGGCATTCATCCAATTCTGCTCCACCACGTAGTTGATGAAGAAGCTGTTGATGGAAATCTCGCCGACCTCATAGGCAAACAAGGCTATCAGCCCGAAAATGAAAAGCCGGTGTGACCACAATCCGACCTTATTACCAGCTTCGTCCACCTCCACACTATGTTCAATCTCGGGCAACTTGATTCTTGAAAAGACCAACGCTACCAGCAACACAATTACCCCCATGCAGATATAGGGCAATGCGACATTACCCGAGCCCGTCTGCCCATCCTTCGAGAAGAGCAGCAGTCCAGCCAGTACCGGTGCACAGATACATCCCAGACCGTTGAAGGATTGCGCGAAATTCAGCCGACTGGCAGCAGTTTCCTTTGCGCCCAATTCTGTGGCATAAGGATTGGCGGCAGTTTCAAGAAACGTCAGTCCACAGCCTATCACGAACAATGCAAACAAGAAAAGATTAAAAGACAGATAATGCTGCCCGGGGATAAAGAGCAGCGAACCGATGCCGTAGAGCAACAGACCGAATACCACACCCCGGCGGTATCCGAAGCGACTGATGAAAAGTCCTGCAGGAATGGCCATAATGAAGTATCCCATATACATCGTCATCTGTATAAAGGCCGAATGTGTCTTCGTGATATCCAGTATCTCTTGAAAGTGCTTGTTCAGTACATTCAGAATGGCATGGGCAAATCCCCACAAAAAGAAAAGAGAGGTAATCAAAATGAAGGGCACAAGGTATTGTCTGCCCACCAATGGTATTCGTTTCTGTTTCATAATATGATAATTCCAGACAATCGTTGCAAGGCGATTGATAATTGCGGGTGCAAAGATAAACAAAACTCCCGGTCTTTACCCAACATTTTCCTATTCGCTATTGTACGGAGCAGCTTTTTCTCTAACTTTACTGCCATCATACAATGTTAAGCCATGAAAAATGCCATCCCACGATACAATTTCTACAAAACTAAGTACGGAAGCGAACTTCTGATAGATGTCGTTGATTTGCAGTATACCCGGAAATTCTTGACCCAGGGAAAAGTACATATTCTGACCTACTATGACATCACCTTCATCACAGAAGGAGAAGGAGAATTCACTATCGGTAACCGGACACACTTGGCAGCTCCCGGTGATGTATTCTTCTCCAAACCAGGTGAGGTGCGCAGTTGGGACACAGACCGTATCGGCAACGGTCATGCTCTAATTTTTGAGGATACCTTTTTGACCTCTTTCTTCAAAGACCCACTATTCGTGCAGCACCTCCCGTTCTTCCGAATGGGAAAAATGGTAGACAAACTCCAACTGCCGAACGGGCTCTATGCACGAATACTCCAACTTCTGCACGACATAAAGGTCGAAATCGACTCTTTCCACCCACACGATACGGGCATATTACGCGCCTTACTTTACGAAGTCCTCATGCTACTCAACCGTGCCTACCGCACCTCTATCCCTCCGGAGACGGGTAAGGAGCCACATAAAGATATCAGCAGCTTCCACCTCAGCCGATTCTTCGAATTGGTTGGGGAGCACTTCCGGGAGCAGCATTCTGTACAATTCTATGCCGATAAACTATGCATCACTCCCAACTATCTGAACGAAATCCTCTCTTCGGCCATAAACATCAACGCCAAGCAGTACATACTCAACAAGGTTACAGACGAAGCCCAGCGTCTGCTCACCTACACCGACCTCCCCATTTCAGAAATAGCCTCCGAACTCCATTTCTCAACCGTCTCCTACTTTGTACGTAGTTTCCGACAATGTATAGGGTATACTCCCCTCGCCTACCGGAAAATGGAGAAACCGTGAAAAGTGACATATCCTCCTTCTTTTTTATTGTACAAAAGTTCCACTTACCGGCTATCTTTGCCCTTGAAACAATAACCCATAAAAAAAACAAACAATGAGAGATGCAGAAAAAACAGTAGGAAACATGATTGACAAGGAAAAAACCATCTTTGTCGGTTCGGTGGATGCCGAAGGCTTTCCCAACATCAAGGCCATGTTGCAAACCCGCAAAAGGGAAGGGCTCAAACACATTTACCTATCAACGAACACCTCGTCGATGCGCGTTTCGCAATTTCTCAAAAATAACCGGGCATGCCTTTACGTCTGCAACACACGCTTCTTCAAGGGCGTAATGCTGCGCGGCACGATGGAGATACTGACGGACAGCACCAGTAAGGAAATGATATGGCAGGAAGGCGACACTATGTACTACCCCGAAGGAGTGACTGATCCCGATTATTGTGTCCTGAAGTTCACCGCCTTCGCCGGTAGGTATTACAGCGGATTTAAATCAGAAGACTTCACGATAGAATAAACGGGCCATCCGTTCCAGTCCATCAGCAAGCAGAGCCCGGGGACAAGCGATATTCAGCCGGATAAAGCCCTCTCCACCGGGACCGTACATCGTACCGGAATTGACCATCAGATGCTGTTGTTCTTGCAAACGCAAGGCGACAACATCTGAGCTGATACCGGAAGCACGGCAGTCTATCCAAACCAAATAAGTTCCTTCGAGTGGCAGCACGGGATATTGTGGTAACCGTTCCTTGAAAAAGCAGCAGAGGTATTCGTAATTCCCCCGCAGATATTTCCGCAAGGCATCGAGCCATTCCCCACCTTCGTTGTAAGCTGCCATTGTGGCGATTACGCCGAACGGATTGACGTCGCATACCTCGTTGATGTTAATGGCTCTGTCAATACGGCGGCGCACCTCTTCATCGGCTGCGATGATATTGGCGATTTGCAACCCGGCAAGGTTGAACGCCTTACTCAGCGAAACGCAAGTGACGGAATTTTGCAAAAAGCGTTCGGACAAGGAGGCAAAGGGTGTGTAGTCATATCCTTCGTAAGTCAGTTCACAATGAATCTCATCCGCCACGACAAACACCTCATTCCGTAAACAAATATCACCTATATGCTGCAGTTCTTCCGGAGTCCAGACCCGTCCGACCGGATTGTGAGGATTGCACAGCAGCAGGATTTTTGCTTTCGGATCGGAAGCTTTCCTTTCAAGATCGGCAAAGTCGATTACGTAGCGGCCATCCTGATAAACGAGATTATTGGCAAACAACTCGCATCCGTCATTACGGATAGATGAGTAGAAACAATTATAGGCAGGAGTCTGAACGATGACTTTATCACCCGGCATGGCCAAGGCTTTGATAATGGCTGACAGAGCCGGCACGACACCACTCGTATAGATAATCCACCGGGAATCAACCTGCCAGCGATGCCGGTCATCGAACCACCGGACAACCGCATCATAATAGGCTTCGGGTACTTTTGTATAACCGAAAATACCGTGCGCCACCCGCTTTTGTAAGGCATCGATAATAGCGGGTGCTGTACGAAAATCCATATCCGCCACCCACATGGGCAGTACATTCTCCTCTTCGGGAGTATCCCATTTATAAGAATTCGTCCCGCGACGCGAGATGATTGTATCGAAATCGTATTTCATAATTTATAAATCCAGTTACCATCCCAAAGCCTCAACTCACAATCGGCAGGCGCCTTTATATTTTCGTCGAGAATGATTTCCCCATAGCTTTCGGCAGTGATACAGCCTGTCCGTGGATTCTTCACCCCGCCTATTGTTCCTTTGATGGTTGCCTGCACCGAACTATATTCAAAAGCCCGGTCGCAGTCGGGACCAAAGGTGCAATTCTCCAGTACGAGGTCGTGGGCATAGCAGAGCGGTTGCTCACCGGTTATATGGCAATTCACCAACCGGAGATTGTGCGAATGCCAGCCGAGATATTCGCCGTTGAGTTCAGAATCGTAGATTGTCACATTCTCCACCTCCCAGAAGGCATCCTTCGTAGTGATTTTGGCATTGCGCAACTCCACATTCTTCACATACTGGAAAACGTACTTGCTGTCGCTTTCCAATCCGTCTATGCGGATGTCGCTGCTGAACATGAACGGATAAGTTCCTCCATGCAGTTTCAGATTTTTGATATTCAGATTTTTACAACGCCAGAACACCTCATTGGCATCGTTTATCTCTACATTCTCTATTTCGATGTCATGCATCTCGCGAAACATTTTGGGTGCATCGATACGCGTATCAGTCATTTTCAGATGGTCGGAATACCACAGTGCCGAACGCCCGCCGACATCGAAAAAACAACGGTCGATAACAAATCCGTGAACATGCCAGAAGGGATAATTTCCTTCGAACCGACAATCAACAGCTTCGATGTTGCTGCATTCCTTGATGGCTGATTCTCCAGCACGGATAACTACATTCTCCATACGTAAGTCATGCAATTCGAACAAAGGTCTTTCTCCGCCAAATGCTGTATTTGATATTATTTTCATCTTGTTTTCAATTTTATTATTCTATTCTCTTTATCAATTTTGCGGGGACACCACCTACTATTGTATTTGCTTCCACATCTTTCGTCACGACCGCTCCAGCTCCCACCACAGCATTGTCACCAATTGTCACTCCTTGAAGAATCGTTGAATTAGAACCTACCCAGACATTCTTGCCTAGTACAATTGGTGCCGGATAGGTAGTTTGGCGTTCAGCCGGAGGCAAACCATGATTGAGCGTTGCAAAGACTACATTATGCCCAATTTGGCATCCGTCGCCGATTATCACACCACCATGGTCTTGAAAATGACAGCAGGCATTAATAAATACGCCTTCGCCCACTGTTATATTCTTCCCGAAATCGGCATAAAACGGCGGAAATACCCGGAACGATGACGGAACTTGATAACCGAACAATTCGGATAGCAACTCACGTACTTCGTCCGGCGTATAGTATGCGGTGTTCAGCCGGAAAGTGATACGCCTGGCTTCACTGCTCATTTCGTCCATAAAACGGTGTATCTCCTCCGTATTAAGCGCTTGACGCGTCTTTACATATTCTTTAAATTCGTTCGTAGTCATAATTTCTCCTATTTAATTTTTATTACCAAATTAATGATAATGCAAAAATAGGCGGTATCCGTCATATGCCGTGTAGATAAATCCCCGGTATCTATACCCAAATTACGGATTATGCTGTCCCCTCCAGCTACTAAATCATAGCTCCATAAAACAAAAACTCCCGTAATCGCTTGAATTACGGGAGTGTGGGTGGTGTTATTTAAGTTTATCGTATTCTTCATCCGTCACCGGCTCTAGCCATTCATTAGAAGTATCCTCACCGGGAACTTCGAAAGCAAGATGGGCAAACCAACCATCAGAAGCAGCACCGTGCCAATGCTTCACATTTGCAGGGATATGGATAACCGTACCGGGTAGAATCTCTACTACCGGCTTGCCTTCTTCTTGATACCACCCACGACCGGCAACACCGATAAGCATCTGTCCACCGCCTTTAGTAGCACGGTGTATGTGCCAGTTATTGCGGCAACGAGGCTCGAAAGTGACGTTAGAGACGGAAACCTGCTCACGTGAAACGGGAGCAAGATAGCTGTTACCTATGAAGTACTGTGCGTATGCTGTGTTCGGTTCTCCAATGGGGAAAATCATTTCACGCTGGAACGCGGCTTTGGTATCTTCACCGGCGGTGTCCTCTGCCCATACGCCTTTGGCCAGATTAAACGCTGCCCACGCTTTGGGCCAACCGGCATAGAATCCGATATGGGTGATGATTTCAGCAATCTCCGTACGGGTGATGCCGTTCTTTTTTGCCGACTGAAGGTGGAACACGAGCGAATTATCCGTGATTCCTTGACTGATAAGAGAAGTTATAGTTACCAAACTACGGTCACGCAGACCGAGTTTGTCGGTGCGGCTCCAGACCTCGCCAAAGAGGACATCGTCGTTTAGTTCCGCAAATTTAGGAGCAAACTCACCCAACTGGGTGCGTCCTGCTGTCTGTACTATCTTTTCTTGTGCCATAACATTGAGTGTTAAAATGCTGAATACTGAAATTAAAAAAATCTTGTTCATAGTCGTTCTATTTATTGCATGAAGTTATTGAGCTTGTTAGCCGGATTAAGTGGCGTCTGGTCAGACAAGACCAATGATTTGACCATGTGCAACGTTCCTTGCTTGTATTTCTGAAAGTGTTCTGATGCAATATGTTTTTCATAAGCCGCATGGCTCGCATAGGTTTCGAGAATAGTCACCTTACAGGGATTCTCCTTCTCGCCGACCGCATACATAGTCAGTACGCCCGATTCGGTACGCAGAGAGATTTCGCCTACTTCGGTTGCGTATTTCATATACTCGTCGAGATACTGCGGATAAACCTCGATTTTCGACAACCGCACGATACCGTCAGCACTCATCGGCTCTTTGGCGCACATACCCGGCTGCTTATCCAGATTCAGGCATTTGCCGATAATCTCTCCCGTGGCAAGGTAGGAATAGGTCGGAAATTCAAACAATACGGGTTTCAGCTTCGTATAGTCAAGTTTCCCGTTATTATCAAGCACTTCAGGAGCAGCGTATGTATTGACTATCGCACAAATGAAATTGTCGAAACCTTCAGTTTCATAGATGTCTACCACCTCACACTCCATGGTGAGGGGTGATGCGTCTATAACGGGGGTACCGTTTTCGCCAATATGGTAGGCAAACACCTCCGACTTATCGACCGTCGCACCGCTTACACTTCCCACATAGTCAGCTTTCGGCAATATTTCACGACTCACTAGATTGACGGAAAGTCGTTTTGAGTCCTTTATCCCTTGATTAGTGTAATGGCTTTTACTCATGCTGATGAGTATCCGCTCATGTCCAATAACACCCGTATGCCCTACCACTAGCCAGTTTACTTTCCCTTCAACCTCCGCCCCAACAACCGTCATCGGCTTGGGATAGAGCGCCAACAGATTTCCGAGATTTTTCTTGTTCGTTTCCATTATATTGGGTTGAACGGTGTTCTCCTTTACGGGAATACTGCACGACATTATGACAAGCAGTGACAGAACTCCTAAAATTGTTTTTGCCATACGCTATATTACTCTATTTTTCTTGTTAAACTTCTGATGACAAAGGTACCGCGATAGCACAAGCGAAGGTGTATATGATTTACGGATATTTGTACCCGAATTCCCGATTATACCGCAAGAAAGTTCAAGTTCATCAGATGAGTATAGTAAGACTGGCAGAAATCCCACGAATAATCCCACGCATGATTTTTTTTTAATCGTTATTCTTGCCGATACAGAAAACAAAAAAAACTCTGAAATCCTTGAATTTCAGAGCTTTGCTTTAATTTATTATTTACTTTCGCGGTGCGTACGGGACTCGAACCCGTGACCCCATGCGTGACAGGCATGTATTCTAACCAACTGAACTAACGCACCATTATTTCATTCTTTCGTTGCTATCTCTCTCGATTGCGGTTGCAAAGGTAGACAAAATTCTTATATCTGCAATAGCTTGAAAGAAAAAAAATCATCTTTTTTTTAACATAGCTTGATTATAAGAGATTTATGTTACCTTTGCAAAACTAAATTAATATTGAAATCATGAGAAATACTCCTATTGAACGTAAGTTGATAGATGAAACTATCGCAGATTTTCATATCACAGACTTTGCCAAAGCAACCATCCGTGAAGTAAAAGCCATTGCAGCCAATGCCGAAGCGGCATCGGGTGTGGAATTCATAAAAATGGAAATGGGTGTACCCGGACTCCCCCCCTCAGCCGTCGGCGTAAAGGCCGAGGTGGAGGCATTGCAGAATGGTATTGCCAGCCTCTACCCGGACATTAACGGACTTCCCGCCTTGAAAGAGGAAGCAGCACGTTTTATCAAAGCCTTTATCAATGTAGATGTAGCCCCCGAAGGTTGTGTACCAGTTACCGGCTCCATGCAAGGAACTTTCGCTTCATTCCTCACATGTAGCCAGTGCGATGAGAAAAAGGATACCATTCTCTTCATCGATCCCGGTTTCCCGGTACAGAAGCAGCAGTTGGTCGTGATGGGACAGAAATATGAAACCTTTGACGTATATGACTACCGTGGCGACAAGTTGAAAGCGAAGCTGGAAAGTTACCTCAGCAAAGGCAATATCTCTGCCATCGTCTATTCCAATCCCAACAACCCCAGCTGGATTTGCCTGAAAGAAGAAGAGTTGCGCATCATCGGCGAACTGGCAACCCAATATGACGTCATTGTGTTGGAAGACCTCGCCTACTTTGCCATGGACTTCCGCCAAGACTTGAGCAAACCGTTCCAAGCGCCTTACCAACCTTCTGTGGCACACTATACGGACTATTACGTGCTGCTCATTTCCGGTTCCAAAGCTTTCAGCTATGCCGGTCAACGTATCGGTGTCAGCTGCATTTCGGACAAACTGTATCACCGGGCCTATCCCGAGCTGACACAACGCTACGGCGGCGGCACCTTCGGCACAGTATTCATCCACCGCGTACTCTATGCACTCTCCTCCGGCACCAGCCACTCTGCTCAGTATGCTCTTGCCGCCATGCTTAAAGCAGCTAATGAAGATCAATACAACTTTCTTGATGAAGTGAAAGTATACGGTGAACGTGCCCGCCGCCTGAAAGAAATCTTCTTGCGCCACGGTTTCCACTTGGTATACGACAATGATTTGGGTGATCCCGTTGCCGACGGTTTCTATTTCACCATCGGTTACCCGGGCATGAGTAGCGGAGAACTTGCGCGGGAACTAATGTACTACGGTGTAAGCGCCATTTCACTGGTGACCACCGGAAGCCATCAGGAAGGATTACGTGCCTGCACTTCCTTTATCCAAGACCATCAGTACGACCAGTTGGACGAACGTATGGCAATTTTTGCCGAGAATCACCCCATCCAATAAAAAATATCCCTATATAATAATAAGGTATCTCTACCAGTTGATGCCGGTATCCCACCACAATCGGGTACCGGCATTGTCATCTCCACCCAGTGCCTCTACCAAAGCGGCATACTGCTCGGCATTCTCCGTCTTCAGTCCGCCGGGAAAGTTCAGACGGCGAATCATTGTCTCAGTATCTATACACCCGTCTTTACTGTGATTAAAGCGCACGGGGAATAGCCGGGGATACCCCGTCCGGCGCTGTTCCGCCCAAGCTTCACACCCTTCGGGAAACATGGCAATCCATTTTTGGGTAATAATCTTCTCCAGTTTCGTATCCCTATCCGCTGACTCCAGCCAGCGTGGCGAAACCTGACAACGGGCGGTAATATCATTCTCCATATCGTAGGTATCCACAAAATCGGCAGGCAACAAGTCGCTCTCCAGATAAGCATCGGACTGCAAGATGCCATACTGACGGAAAGAAGCCATTACCCCTTCTTCATAGCAGGTTTTCACCGACTCATCGGTCCATCCCCGTAGGGCAGCCTCGGCACGCAGGAACCAGACTTCTGCTGCCGGCATCAACACTGCATCAGTCTGCTGGGTAACTTTCAATTTTGAGAGTGTATTATAATAGTTATGTGCAAAGCATGTACCCTGACGAATGCCGCGATACTCGCCTGCAAACTGTTCATCCTGGCAAGTGGCAAAATAGATTTCACGACGGGGATCTTCATATCCGTTCAGTATGGACTCCATCGGCGCTCCCATATAAGCTTCATTCCAAACAAGGTTTATCTCGCCCAACGGATTGGTATATCCACTCGCCGTGGAAACCGCCACCGACTCGTCCGCCTCCCGAATGACTCCGTATTCATTATCCATCGCTTTACGGAATTCCGTTTTTGCCTTCTCCGGACTGGCTACCGCAATGCGCATGGCAAGCCGCATCCTCAACGAGTTGGCAAACTTTATCCAAGAGTCATAATCACCGTCCAACAACATATCGAAACGCGCAAACTCCGAAGCTCCCGGATGCTCGACAATATAATCGGAAAGTACAGCTACAGCCGTATCAAGTTCACAGAAAAATGCATTATAGACCTCTTTCTGCGTGTCGGGCATATAACGGGCTTCGAGATCGGCAAAATGACTATACACAATAGGGCCGTAATAGTCCGTGACACGGTGCATCACTTCCACCTTCAGTATCTTGGTAATGCCGAAAAAGGCAGGCATGCGATCACGTGTGGCATTCTCCGACTGATATATCTGCGGGAAAACATACTCATAGGTATGTCCCCACATGGCGCTGTTCCATCCATCCTGCAAGTTGTAGTCCGAATTGTGCGAACCTCCATTCAGAGGCTTGGCATCGTGCATGTAACCGCTGAACATGTCGGCATTCAAATTCTGGGTCAACTGAAAAGGCCAGTTCTTCCCCTTTCCGTAGTCGTAATTGAAATAGATGCCTTGCTGGATGATTCCAAGACGGATGCCATGTTCGTTATAGTCAGCCTGCAAGTTCTCGTCCGTCACACCGGACTTGTCCGTATTGATTTCCTTAAAGTCTCCCGTACAAGCCAGAAACACGAAAACCATGCCAATCAGTACTATAATCCTCTTCATATCAAGTCTCCCTCCCCCTCTTAAAATTCACACTTCAAAGAAAATCCCCAACTACGCGTGGTAGGCATACCGTAGACTTCAATTCCCTGGTTATCATTGCCCGTAGAGAGTACCAGGTCAGGGTCGAAAGGCGCCTTTTTGTAGAAGAAGAACAAGTTGCGTCCAGAAAAGGACAGTTGTGCCCGCTTGAGGACTATGGTCTTTTCCATCCAGGCTGCAGGCAGTTGGTAGCCCACGGACAGCTCACGCAGCCTGATGTTCGTGGCATCATACATATAATATTCCGTCACCCCGGCCCGTCCGCCTACAACATTCTTATAAAATCCTTTCACATTATCTATCCGGTTACCTTCAAGCATTACATAACCTTTGTCTCTGGCCCGGGCCGTGACTTCAGAAACGCCATACATATCCATATCCGCCTGCGTCTGGGACAAAATATCGCCTCCAAAGCGACAATCCACCAGAAAATAGAAAGAAAAATTCTTGTAAGACAGCATATGATTCCAGCCCAGCATCAGTTTTGGATTGGCATTGCCCACTTTCACCGTATTGCCATCACCTTCCACCAAAGGCATGCCGGTATTGTCTCCTTCCGTGCCGTAAACGATATTGCCCGCATCGTCACGTACAAAAGCTTTTCCGTAGATGTCACCGATAGAGCCCCCTTTCACCAATTTCATGGCATAACTGGACGAGAAGCTGGTAGGACCGTAAAGAAACTCCTTCAGCGCTTCGTGCAGTGAAATTATCTTGTTGCGGTTGGTGGAGAAGTTTACCTCTGTTTTCCACTTGAAATGGTTTGTCAGCAAAGGAACGGCATCCAATGAAACCTCCCACCCCACATTCTGTATATTACCCGCATTGACATAACGGTAGGCATATTTATCGCCCGACAGAGTGGGAAGCTTGAAGAACTGGTTCCGGGTATTCGTCTTATAGAAAGTGGCATTCAAACCAATGCGGTTCTTTAAAAAACGCGCTTCTATACCCGCCTCAAAGGAATGCGTCATCTCCGGTTCCATATCCTTGAACGGCGCGGCATCACTTGCCAGGAACTCTCCACCCGCCGTGATATGCGAGGAAGGATTTGTGATGAACATGGGAATATCATTGCCCACCATGCTGTATGCCCCCCTTATCTTTGCCAGTGACACCCATCGGGGTAAAGTCATCAGCTTATTGAATATCAGCGAAAATCCCACGGAGGGATAGAAGAACCCGCTTTTCTCATGAGATGTATAAGCCAGCGTGGAGGACCAGTCATTACGGGCCGACAAATCAAGATAGACAAACTCGTTGTAGCCCAGTTGTGCCGTCGCAAACAAGGACTGCAATTGGCGCCGCGCATCAATCTTCTGGTCCAGCCCAGCGGAACCATTCATGATGATATTGGCCAGATTGAACACATTGGCATATTTCAGCGAAGCTGTTTTAGAGTCATAGCGGGTGGAGTTCACTGTCTTGTCATTGATACTGGCACCGAGCGCCGCGTTGAGAGAGAATGCATCCCACTGCTTTTTCATCATCAGTATGGCGTCTCCGTAATATTGGGTTTCCTGATAGTCCATCTCGATATAACGCCCATTGGCTCCCGCCAACGCCGGAGCGGTAGAGGCATAGAACTGCTGGCGCACCTTGTCGTTAATATAGTCTACATTGCCACGGGCCTGCAGGCTTAACCAATCGTTTATCTTCAGATTGGCGGATAAGGAGACTATGACATGCATGCGGTTCTCCTTGCTCAATATGCGATTGGTAATCCAGTAGGGATTCTGCTCAAAATCCTCGTAGGAGGTATGCCAATTCTGTATGTTCAAGTTTCTACCCTCATCATAAACCTCGAAGTTCTCCTTATAATAAGCAATATCCTCACCCCGCGGGAAACGGTAGAGCCCCACCAAAGGATTCATGTAGAAACCACCCACGGTAGGCTTGTTCTTCACCACCTGGCGCATCAGGTTCATACTGCCATCTAACTTCAGACGGGAATTCAACAGAACGGAAGTCTCTCTGAAAGTGAGGTTGTGCTTCGAAAGGTTATGTTTCCCAATGATGCCATGCCCCGTAGTATTGGCATAGGAGAAATAGTTCTGCAACTTCTCATTGCCGTGACTCAAGGAGATGGAAGTTATGGAGGTGACACCAGTAGAGAAGAAGTCTCTCAGATTATCGTATTCGGGAAGGTTTGCCCGTTCTCCCCAACTGTCTACACCGTCACTTACTCCATAGCGGTTCTGCATCTTGGGTAGCGCAAAAGCATTATCGAACATCAGGCTCGTCGAGAAAGAAACACTGCGCTGCCCGTGCGACTGCCCCTTCTTTGTAGTAATCAGTATCACCCCATTGGCAGCCTGACTACCATACAAAGCTGCCGCGGGAGCTCCTTTCAGGATACTGATACTCTCTATATCTTCAGGATTCAGATTGGAAATGCCGTCTCCTCCGTCACGGTTGCCGGCATTGGCCGTTCCGCCTATGGCAGAGTATGCTTGCTCGGAAGTGGAGTTCAGAATGGGAACACCGTCTATCACATACAGCGGTTGGTTGTCACTCGCCACCGAACGGATTCCACGGATACTGACTTTGGCTGAGGCTCCCAGACCGGAAGAAACCTGATTGACACGCACACCTGCCGACTTACCGGTCAACGAAGTAATTAAGTTGGGCATTTTTACTCGCGTCAACTCTTCGTTTTTTATTAAATCTGTGGCGTAAGAAAGAGAATTTTCTTTCTTTTCGATACCCAAAGCGGTAACAATAACGTTATCCAACTCTATCATATCTTCTCTTAGCGTGATATGAAAGGTCGAACGTCCTTCCACCTCAATATCCTGGGACATGTAGCCGATAAACGAAACACGAAGCACTGCATTATCGGCAACCACCAGAGTGAATTTTCCTTCCGAATCCGCTATCGCACCATTGGCAGTTTCTTTCTCTTGAATAGTGGCACCGGCCAACGGAAACCCGCTTTCATCCAGCACACGGCCACTTATCGTCACTTTAGAAAGCTGTATTTCAGAATGTCCCGGACGCTGCATACGCTCCATAAAATCCTCCGGGCAATCCGTCCATCCTATAGAAAACAGCCCTAAAATTAACGTATATAATGTAGTATATTTCATTGCATTAAATTGCCAATTACTTGCAAACTTAAGTATTTTCTCCGAATAAAAAAAGCCATAAAATCTGAGAAAAGAAACTTTTAAAATGAAAAACAGCGAAGAACTTTGGTTTATTGTGGAATATTATGTATATTAGGGGCATGTATAGCAATATAAATCTATTCAAGATAGAAACAAACCATGTGGTTCCTGCCCGGGGAAAGGTCTTGATTTCCGAACCCTTTTTGTGTGACCATATGTTTGGACGATCCGTCATTCTACTGGTGGACCATACACATGACGGCACAATGGGACTGGTTCTGAACAAACCGCTCCCCCTATTCTTGAATGATGTGCTGAAAGACTTCGACTGCCCGGAAAACATACCTATCTATAAAGGAGGACCGCTCAGCACAGATACGTTGTTCTATCTACACACGCTCGAGGGTATTACCGGAGCGCTGTCCATCGGCAAAGGCTTCTACCTGAACGGTGACTTTGAAGCCATTAAAAACTACATCATGCAGGGAAATCCCGTTAAAGGCAGAATCAGATTTTTTTTGGGATACTCCGGCTGGGAGTACGAACAGCTGGGCCGGGAAATTGAAGAAAACACCTGGCTGGTAGGCAAAGAAAACATCAGTTCGCTAATGGACGAGGCGGCCAGCGGCACACTCTGGAAGAAGGCATTGTGCAAGCTGGGAGCAAAATATGAAATATGGTCGCGCTTCCCCCAGATTCCAACATTCAATTAGTGCTGCGGAGAAGTTGCAACAGTACAACATCCTTATAGCACCCTCCTACGCGCCACCACTCCCTCAAAAGCCCACAACGCACAAAACCGCAGGATTCAAAAAGGCAGATACTTGCCTCATTATCCACCGAGATATGGACTATCAACTGTTTCAGATATAGGAAACTGAAAACATAGTCGCACAGCAAACGCAGCGCTTCCTTGGCATAACCATTGCCCTGATACTCCTTCCGTATGGCAATGCCCACCTCTCCCCGGGCATGCATGGGAGAAAACTCTGTAATATCGATGGTGCCTATCACCGCATCATCCTCTACACGTATAATCATCATACGCAGCTGGCGGTCGGCAAACATATCGCATTCGGAATTCTCAATATATTGTTTCAAGACAAATCTGGAATAGGGTACGGTGAAGTTCGTCACATCCCAAGTCTGGGAATCATTCTCCATAGCATACATCACTTCCAGGTCTTCCGGCTCCATAGCACGGAGACGCACCCTTTCACTGCAGAAATAAGATTTATTCATATTTTCCAGTCGGTTACATTTCTTCTTCTTTATTGATATGCAGTTCTTTACGCAGGCGTCCCTCACCCGGCAGGCAGAACAGAGAAGCCGTCAGTCCTATCAGTGCACACAGTGCACCCGTACTGCTCAACATGATATAATAGGTGAAAAAGCCTGCAAGCACCGGTATGGCAAGCAATGCCAGCCGCACGCCACTCCACAGCGCATAGAGACGGAGGGCTTCGGGAAGCGTCACTACATCTATTTTCCGGATTAATACCCATGAAAAGAGTTTCAGGGCTATGGGTACGCAAGAGGCAGCCAGCAGAATGGTTACCGTCTCAGCCATATAGGTGGCACGTACATCTCCAGCATACATACCTACCAATCCGCCTCCGGTTTCTCCAAGTAGAACGAACAGGATGGGAAGCATCCAGAAATAGGCAAAAGTTGTTCGGACACGCGCTGCGGTCTTCTTTATTTGTTCTTCCATTTAGTAAATTGATAGTGGATAATGAATAATTGATAATGGCCCCAAACAATCAGGCAGTTCCGGAAAATGGAGTACGGTTCACAATACTGCGTCCCAGAGTCACTTCATCCGTATACTCCAATTCGTCACCGATGGAAATGCCACGGGCTATGACGGAGAGCTTCACACCCAGTTTTTCCAGCTTGCGGTAGATATAAAAGTTAGTAGTATCTCCCTCCATCGTCGTGCTCAGCGCAAGAATCACTTCATTGATGCCGCCGGCGGCTACCCGCTGCACAAGGCTTTCTATCTGCAAGTCTCCGGGGCCAATGCCATCCATCGGCGAGATGACGCCTCCCAGCACGTGATACAAACCACGGAACTGTTGTGTGGCTTCCACAGCCATCACATCGCGGATGTTCTCTACCACACAAACCACAGAGGCGTCCCGTTGCGGACTGGAACAGATACGGCACGTCTCCGTATCTGATATATTATGGCATACCTTGCAATATTTCACTTCATGCTTCAGCGTCACGATGGCATTGCCGAACGCTTCCACCACTGCCGTATCCTGGCGGAGCAGGTGAAGAACCAGCCTCATAGCCGTCTTGCGTCCCACTCCGGGCAACTTGGCAAACTCATTTACCGCCTTCTCCAATAATGTAGAGGGAAACTGTCCATTCATACTTAAAATTCTCCTATTGGCCACAAAGATAGTGCAAACCGAATGCAGAATAAAATGAACGAGTTCATTTTTTATGCTGAGGTGCAGCCTATCTTCGCTTTCTGGGCAAAGATAGTACAAACTTATGAAATTAGTGCTACCTTTGCCACACGTAAAACCCCAAAAAGGCAACAAAATGGATATTACAAACGCTGAATTCGTCATCAGTAACACAGACGTGCGGAAATGCCCCACTGGTACATTTCCCGAATATGCTTTCATCGGACGCTCCAACGTAGGAAAATCCAGTCTCATCAATATGCTGACCGGGAGAAAAGGGCTCGCCATGACCTCTGCCACACCGGGAAAGACCATGCTCATCAACCATTTCCTCATCAACAAGAGCTGGTACATTGTAGACCTTCCGGGATATGGCTACGCCAAACGGGGACAGAAAGGGCAGGAACAAATCAAACGTATTATAGAAAGTTATATACTGCAACGCGAACAGATGACTTGTCTGTTTGTTCTTATAGATAGCCGGCTGGCTCCCCAAGCCATCGACCTCGAGTTTACGGAATGGCTGGGCGAGAACGGTGTACCCTTTGCCATCGTCTTCACAAAGGCCGACAAACTGAAAGGCGGCAGACTGAACACCCACATCAACGAATACCTGGAACAGTTGAAGGAACAATGGGAAGAGCTGCCCCCCTACTTCATCACCTCTTCTGAAAACCGCATGGGACGGAAAGAACTGCTGGACTATATCGAAAGTATCAACAAAAGCCTGAATAGCAAACAATAGAAATAAGTAAAATGAAAAGATTAGTTTTTTGGCAACTGTTTGTTGCCGCACTACTGCTGACCAGCAATAGTCATGCACAATCCATCAAGGATTTGTTCAACAAAGAAAATATAGAGAAGGCGGTAAATGCCGTGACCGGCAAGTCAACAGCGGATATGACCGGCACTTGGTCGTATACCGGCTCCGCCATTGAATTCGAATCGGACAACCTGCTGCAGAAAGCCGGCGGTGCCGTTGCCGCCACAGCCGCAGAAAAGAAACTGGACGAACAGCTTGCCAAAGTAGGCATCAAAGCCGGGCAAATGTCATTCACATTCAACGCCGACAGCACATTCAGCGCCAAAGTAGGGCAAAAGAGCATGAAGGGAAGCTACTCCTACGATGCATCCACCCAAAAGGTCAACTTGAAATTCGCCAAGCTGATAGGTATGAATGCCAAGGTCAACGCTACCTCCACAACTATGGACCTGCTGTTCGAATCGGACAAGCTACTGAAACTGATAACCTTCCTCTCCAGCAAAAGCAGCAACTCCACTCTGAAGAGTATCGGCTCGCTGGCCAACAGCTACGACGGAATGATGCTCGGATTCTCATTACAGAAACTGTAACAACAACTTCCATACAACAAAAAAATCCCGCAAGCACCGAACAATGCTTGCGGGATTTTTTTATCTGAAAAGAGCGGAAAACGAGACTCGAACTCGCGACCCTAACCTTGGCAAGGTTATGCTCTACCAACTGAGCTATTTCCGCATGGGATGACTCTCCTTTTTTGAGGAGTAAAGTGCCCAGAACAGGACTCGAACCTGCATGCCTCTCGACACACGCACCTGAAACGTGCGCGTCTACCAATTCCGCCACCTGGGCATAAGTCATCTTCAATACATCTGAAAGAGCGGAAAACGAGACTCGAACTCGCGACCCTAACCTTGGCAAGGTTATGCTCTACCAACTGAGCTATTTCCGCAATGTATAAAAGCGTGAAGAGAAGGAGACTCGAACTCCCACGACATAATTGTCACTACCCCCTCAAAGTAGCGCGTCTACCAATTCCGCCACCTCTCCAACTTACTTTCAACAATTCAAAGAACCGACTGCTTTACCTTTGTGCCCAGAACAGGACTCGAACCTGCATGCCTCTCGACACACGCACCTGAAACGTGCGCGTCTACCAATTCCGCCACCTGGGCATAGGTAATTGCAATCTAAACTGCGTTGAGCGGAAAACGAGACTCGAACTCGCGACCCTAACCTTGGCAAGGTTATGCTCTACCAACTGAGCTATTTCCGCAATGTATAAAAGCGTGAAGAGAAGGAGACTCGAACTCCCACGACATAATTGTCACTACCCCCTCAAAGTAGCGCGTCTACCAATTCCGCCACCTCTCCAACTTACTTTCAACAATTCAAAGAACCGACTGCTTTACCTTTGTGCCCAGAACAGGACTCGAACCTGCATGCCTCTCGACACACGCACCTGAAACGTGCGCGTCTACCAATTCCGCCACCTGGGCATAGGTAATTGCAATCTAAACTGCGTTGAGCGGAAAACGAGACTCGAACTCGCGACCCTAACCTTGGCAAGGTTATGCTCTACCAACTGAGCTATTTCCGCGATTGCGGATGCAAAGGTAGATATTTTCCTTAAACCTGCAAACATTCCGCAGACTTTTTTCACACAGAAAAGTGTACATTTTCGCCAGGCATACAAGCAGACTTTTGATTATCAACTCATTCGCCCACGATAATCTTCATAAGAAAATTGCTTGAAAACTTCAGCTTTTCCTTCTTTTGTCCACATTGCAATGGCCGGATGGTGAATTCCATTGAACATATTCGTCTTTACAGTGGTGTAATGTATCATGTCCTCAAAGATGATTCTCTCCCCTATCTGCAGCTCATGGTCGAAACTCCACAGTCCCATATAGTCGCCGCTTAGGCAGGAGTTTCCTCCAAGACGATAGACATAAGGACCCGCATCACCCATCTCCGCTCCACGCACTGCAGGCTGATAGGGCATCTCCAGGCAATCCGGCATGTGGCACGTAAAGCTAACGTTGAGAATGGCAGTACGAATGCCGCGGTTTTCCACGATGTCCACTATCTCCGAGCTCAGCACACCGGTCTGCCAAGTGAAAGCGGAACCGGGCTCAAGAATGATTTGAAGATGCGAATAGCGCCCCTTCAAGCCTTGCAACAGACGGACAAGATGCTCTACATCATAATCCTTACGCGTCATCAGATGCCCGCCTCCTAAATTCAACCACTTAATCTGTGAGAACCAGCGGGAGAATTTTCCTTCCAAGTGCTCCAATGTGTGTTCCAGTTCGTAGGAAGAAGACTCGCAATGACAATGACAGTGAAAACCTTCAATACCCGCCGGAAGTTCTTCGGGAAGCTGGTCGGCCATTACACCGAAGCGGGTACCGGGTGCGCAGGGATTATAAAGCTCCGTTTCCACCTCAGAGTATTCGGGATTGATGCGGATACCGCAGGAAATGCCGCTTCCCTCCGCCACCACTACCGGATAAAAGCGGTGGAACTGCGAAAGCGAATTGAAAGTGATATGACTGCTGCACCGCATTATCTCCGGAAAATCGGCCTCGGTATAGGCCGGTGAGTACGTATGCGCCTTACTTCCGAACTCCTCCAATGCCAGACGGGCTTCGTAGACAGAACTTGCCGTAGAGTGGTCTATATACTCCCTGAAAATGGGAAAGGAACGCCACATGGCAAATGATTTGAAAGCGAGGATTATCTCCACACCTGCGCGGTCGGCCACACTTTTTATCAGTGCGAGGTTCTTTCTCAGCAATCCTTCTTCCATAATATAGCAGGGAGAAGGGAAAAGGGAAAAGTCTTTATTTGTCATTTTATATATATTTTTTTTACCATTTATGATTCCATCCTAATAAACACGCCACAAGGGGTTGACAAGCCCTCTCCAACGATTTAGTAAAACTTCGGAGAAGATTTACTAAATCGTCCTCCTCATTTTAGTAATTCTCCGGGGAATATTTAGTAAAACAGATGCCGCCCTTCTGCAAAGTCATTCTTTTGTAAACAATATTCATCACCCTATAACTTTGAAACGCGCGAAGCGCAGCAAAAGTTGTTTGTCTCCCGCATTCTTGAAGCGGATGGTGGCTTTCGCATTGTCTCCTTCGCCCTCCACTTTCAAAACTTCACCCAGGCCGAAACGTTCGTGCTCTATCAGTTGTCCCTGCTGTACACGGTTGGCAGACGCGCCGGCAGAAGGCGATGTACTTGCCGTATTTGCAGAAGGCGCCACCCGTTTCAGGTTACGTGGAACGGTCGGCGCAATAATCTGCTGCTTCGGCCGTACAGACACACGCTCTTTTCCTCCATACGGAGTATCTTCCTTATCAGGCGCAAAGCCTCTGGCGTTCTCCCTGCGGAAAACGGCAGCTTCCTCCTCTACCCTGCGGAACATTCCCGCATCCTGAGGCAGGCGCAGGAACCGTACGTCTATATCCTTCAGAAAACGGCTGGGACTGCCAAACTCCATCTTGCCGTACCGGAAACGCGTCTTTGCATACGATAGGAAACAGTGTTCTTCGGCACGTGTGATGGCTACATAGAACAGCCGCCGTTCTTCCTCCAATGCCCGGGGAGAGTCACCCACCATGCTGCTGGGAAAAAGATTCTCCTCCATCCCCACTACAAACACATTCTTGAACTCCAATCCCTTGGCCGAATGTACAGTCATCAGGGTTATCTTCTCATCGTCCCCATCCTTATCCGAATCCTGGTCGGTAAGAAGGGAAACTTCCGAAAGGAAGTCACCCAACAACACGTTAGGGTTTCCTTCCTCCTGCCGTTGGGCGCAAAAATCACTCATACCGTTCACCAGCTCCTCTATATTCTCCTTACGGCTCAGATTCTCGGGAGAGCTGTCTTGACACACATCATTGATGATGCCCGATTGGCGAATAATGTCAGCACCAATCTCGTAGGCATTCTTCTCCGCAGCATCTGTGATAAAGGCAGATATAAGTTCGCGGAATGCCTGCAACTTTCCCACCGTACCTTTATTGAAGTTCAAGCCATACGCCAACGGCTCACAAAGCACGGTCCACAAACTTACATTGTGCCCGGTGGCGGCAGCAATGATTTTTCCCACTGTCGTATCTCCGATACCCCGTGCAGGATAATTGATAATACGTTTGAAAGCCTCTTCATCATTGGGATTCACTATCAGACGGAAGTAAGCAATAACATCTTTGATTTCCTTGCGTTGATAGAACGACAAGCCTCCGTAAATACGGTAAGGCATACTGCGTTTGCGCATGGCTTCCTCAAAGATACGGCTCTGCGCATTGGTACGGTAGAGTATCGCAAAATCAGAGTAGGCATAGCGCTTTTCACGCCGCAGTTCAGCTATCTTATTCACCACAATATCCCCTTCTTCCACATCACTGTATGCCTGGTACACACCAATGGCCTCTCCCTTCTCCTTTTCCGAGAACACTTCCTTGCGTATCTGCCACTGGTTCTTTTCTATCAGGCTGTTGGCCGCGCGGACAATGGTCTGGGTGGAACGGTAATTCTGCTCCAGCTTGAAGACCTTCGTATCGGGATATACTTTCGTAAAGTAGAGAATATTGTCAATATCGGCACCACGGAAGGAGTAAATACTCTGTGCATCATCCCCCACCACACAGACATGCTGATGGTTCTTGGCAAGTTGCAGCACGATGCTGTGCTGTGCAAAATTGGTATCCTGATACTCATCCACCAGAATGTAACGGAACTGCTCCTGATAACGTGCCAACACCTCGGGGTGGTCTCGGAACAGCAGGAATGTGTAGAACAGCAAATCGTCGAAGTCCATCGCATCCGCCTGCCGGCAACGCTCCCAATATCTCTGGTAGATGTCGCGAAGCGCCGGAACCTTGGCAGCACGGTCTCCTTCGTAAGCCTCCTTGTTGTTGGCATAGCCTGCCGGAGAAACCAGATGATTCTTGGCATTCGAGATACGCGCCTGCACCATCCCCGGCTTGTACACTTTCTCATCCAGCCCCATTTCCTTGATAATGGAACGTATCAAGCTTTTACTGTCTGCCGTATCGTAAATGGTAAACTGCGAAGTGAAGCCGATATGCCCGGCCTCGACATGCAGAATGCGCAGGAACATGGAGTGAAAGGTTCCCATCCACAGATGGCGCGCCCTCTCCGGCCCCACCTGACGGGCTATACGCTCCTTCATTTCGCGCGCCGCCTTGTTGGTAAAGGTCAATGCCAGAATGTTCCAAGGCTGGTAGCCATTCTCCAGCAGATAAGCAATCTTGTAGGTCAGCACGCGCGTCTTTCCCGAACCGGCACCGGCTATCACCAGTGACGGACCGTCATTGTATAACACCGCGTTCCGTTGTCCTTCGTTCAGTTCCTCTATATAATCGGGCATATCCGTATAATCTTAAAATGATGATATTTTTTCTTCCTTTGTTTTTACGGAGGCAAAGATAAAAAAAGCTTCGGAGACGTACGAACATTTCTATAGGTTATAGTGTTTATATAGTAAAGTTCCAAAATTAAATAATTGAAACTTATGAATACAATATTAACGATTTTAATGATAACAGTTATGACTTACGAAATGCCAAAACTTCCCTACACCAACAATGCACTGGAACCTGTAATCAGTCAGCAAACCATAGATTACCACTACGGTAAACATCTGCAAACCTATGTGAACAACCTCAACAACCTCGTTCCGGGAACGGAATTTGAAGGCAAAGACCTGGTAACCATTGTTGCCACAGCACCGGACGGTGCCATCTTCAACAATGCAGGACAAGTGTTGAACCACACATTATACTTCTTACAGTTTGCTCCGAAGCCTGCCCACAGCGAGCCTACCGGCAAGCTGGCAGAAGCCATCAAACGCGACTTCGGCAGCTTTGAGAATTTCAAGAAGGAATTCAACGCGGCAGCTGTCGGCTTGTTCGGCTCCGGATGGGCTTGGTTGTCTGCCGACAAGAACGGCAAACTCCACATCACCAAAGAAGCCAACGGTAGCAATCCGGTACGCGCCGGTCTTGTTCCGCTACTCGGATTCGACGTGTGGGAACATGCCTACTATCTTGATTACCAGAACCGCCGTGCCGACCATGTGAACGAACTGTGGAGCATCATCGACTGGGATGTAGTAGGTAAAAGACTGAAATAAGTAACAAGGTCCCACTAAACATGTTAATGACGCATTCTTGAGCAACTAAGGTTCAAGAATGCGTTTTCTTGTTTAAAATAGCCATCTAACATATTTTAAAGAAATTCTTTGGCTTCTACCATAAGTATTCATTAACTTTGCTAAACTTAAAAGTTAAACAAAAGAAATGAAACTCATCGTAGTAACAGCACCCACATTTTTTGTGGAAGAAGACAAGATTATCACGGCACTATTCGAAGAGGGGCTGGATATTCTACATCTGAGGAAGCCGGAAACTCCCGCCATGTATTCAGAACGGCTTTTAACGCTGATACCCGAAAAATACCATAAGCGCATCATTACCCATGAGCACTTCTACCTGCAGGAAGAGTTCAGCCTGATGGGGATTCATCTAAACACCCGCAATCCCAAAGAGCCCCACGACTATTCGGGCCACATCAGTTGCACCTGCCATTCACTGGACGAAGTGCAGAACAAGAAGCATTTCTATGACTATCTGTTCCTAAGCCCGATATATAATTGCATCACAAAGTCCGGAGTCACGTCCGGCTTCACAGCCGAAGAGTTGCGGCAAGCAGGAAAAAGTAAGGTCATAGACAGTAGAGTCATGGCTTTGGGAGGCATTACTCCCGACAACATACTGGAGATTAAGGATTACGGATTCGGTGGTGCCGTTGTAATGGGTGATTTATGGAATAAATTCAATGCCTGCACCGACCGCGATTATCTGGAAGTAATCTGCCACTTCAAGAAGTTAAAAAAAATGGCTGATTGAGCCTTGCCTTGGACTGGCAAATCAAAATTTACCGTACTCTTTGTATTCAATACCGGCAGGCAACGTGAAATAGAAGGTGGAGCCTTCCCCTTTCTTAGACTCCACACCGATACCTCCCCCATAGTGCTCCACAATAGATTTGGTGATGGAAAGCCCCAACCCCGTACCTTTGATATTGTAGTTCATCTTCACAAACCGTTCAAAGATGGCATGTCTTCCCACTTCATCGATACCACAGCCTGTATCTGCCACATAAAAATAGAAGTTATGGTTGCTCAATCTCCTGCAACCGATTTTCACACTGCCCATTTCCGTAAACTTCAAGGCATTCCTCACCAAGTTACCTATGACTTGGGCAAAACGCACACGGTCTACCACCAAACGGCATTGAGGCAACCGTTCTACAAACTCCACCTGAATGCCCGTGGGATGCGAGCGCATATTCTCCGTCGTGCAGACTTCATCAATCAGCGCGTTTACATCCACTTCTCCATCGTTATATTCCAGGGTATTTGCCTCAATCTTCGAATAGTCCAGCAAGTCATTGACCAGTTGCAGCAGCGAGTCCTTGTTATCATTAATCTCTTTCAGGAAAGCCATACGGGTTTCTCTGTCCAGATTATCCATTTCGGCAAGCATGGTTGTAAAGCCTACAATAGCATTCAAAGGAGTACGTATTTCGTGAGTCATATTAGCTATGAAAGCATTCTTCAGCTGATTGGATTCTTCGGCAACCTCATTGATGCGCTGCAACGTCTTCAACCTTTTGCTCTTGCTGATGGAAATGATTATCATGATGACCAAGAGCAGAATGACAATTATCCCAAAACTATATACCAATGCTTCATTATTCTGATAGAAGTCATTCGTCCAAACATCGTATGCTGCCGTAATTGTCAATATCATCGTTTTTTGCTTGCTTATTGGAAACTATAAAATTATGGGAAGCAAATATACTAAAGAAAATACAAATAAATTAATAGAAACTACAGTTTTTTCCAACAAAATAGGCCGCATGCCATTACCAAGTAAAGCATGCAGCCCATAAATGTCATTATTCAGTATTATTGAAATCAGCCTTCAATGGCAGCCTGCGCCGCAGCCAGACGTGCAATAGGCACACGGAACGGAGAACAGCTGACATAATTCAAGCCAACTTTGTGGCAGAACTTCACAGAAGAAGGCTCACCGCCATGTTCGCCGCAGATACCGCACTTCAAATCCGGACGGATAGCACGTCCCTTTTCAGTAGCCATGCGCACCAACTGTCCTACACCATTCTGGTCGAGTACCTGGAACGGGTCTACTTTCAGAATCTTCTTCTCCAGATAAATCGGGAGGAAGGAAGCGATATCGTCGCGTGAATAACCAAATGTCATCTGAGTCAAGTCGTTCGTACCGAATGAGAAGAACTCGGCAGAGGAAGCAATGCGGTCGGCAGTCAAGGCGGCACGCGGAATCTCAATCATTGTACCTACCTTGAAGTCGATGCTGTCACCCACTTCTTCAAACAACTGGGCAGCCTCAGCACGAATCACTTCTTCCTGCTGCTTGAACTCATACAAGATACCGGTCAGAGGCACCATGATTTCAGGATGGGTTTCAACGCCTTCCTTCTTCAATTCCAAAGCAGCGCCCAGGATAGCACGCGTCTGCATCTGCGTAATTTCAGGATATGTATTTCCCAAACGGCAACCACGATGACCCAACATCGGATTATGCTCACAAAGTGCCTCAACACGTTGCTGGATATACTGGAGGCTTACGCCCATCGTATCTGCCATTTCCTGCTGTCCCTTCAGGTCATGGGGAACAAACTCATGCAAAGGAGGGTCGAGCAGACGTACAGTCACCGGACAACCGGCCATTGCTTTGAAGATACCCTTGAAGTCAGCTTGCTGGTAAGGAAGAATCTTAGCCAGAGCCTTGCGACGTCCTTCGGCGTTTTCTGCCAGAATCATCTCGCGCATGGCTTTAATCTTCTCGCCTTCAAAGAACATGTGTTCCGTACGGCAAAGACCGATACCCACCGCACCAAAATTACGTGCTACTGCGGCATCATGAGGAGTATCCGCATTGGTACGAACTTGTAGTCTCGTATATTTATCAGCCAAATCCATCAGTTCCGCAAAGTCACCGGACAGCTCAGCCGCTTTTGTCTCCACCTTGTCTTTATATACTTCACCGGTGCTTCCGTTCAAGGAGATATAGTCACCTTCTTTCAACAGTACACCATCCACTTCCACTGTACGCGCCTTGTAGTCGATGTTCAAGGCACCTGCACCGGACACACAGCACTTACCCATACCACGGGCAACCACTGCCGCATGCGAAGTCATACCACCGCGGGCAGTCAGGATACCTTCGGCAACTGCCATACCTGCCAAATCTTCCGGAGAAGTCTCGATACGTACCATCACCACACGCTTGCCGGCAGCATGCCATTCGGCAGCATCATCGGCAAAGAATACGATTTGTCCCGTAGCGGCACCCGGAGAAGCGGGAAGACCACGGGTCAATACCTTGGCTTGCTTCAGCGCTGTCTTGTCAAATACCGGGTGGAGCAGTTCGTCCAACTTATTGGGCTCACAACGCATCAATGCAGTCTTTTCGTCAATCATACCTTGATGGAGCAAGTCCATGGCAATCTTCACCATAGCGGCTCCGGTACGCTTACCGTTACGGGTCTGGAGGAACCAGAGTTTACCCTCTTGTACTGTAAACTCCATATCCTGCATATCACGGTAGTGATTTTCGAGTTTTGTCTGCAAAGCATCCAGTTCCTTATAGATTTCCGGCATAGCCTCCTCCATGGAAGGATATTTGCTGACACGTTCTTCTTCGCTTACACCGGCTAATTCAGCCCAACGTTGAGAACCGATTTTTGTAATCTGTTGCGGAGTACGGATACCGGCAACCACGTCTTCACCTTGTGCATTAATCAAATACTCGCCATTGAAAAGGTCCTCACCGGTAGCAGCATCGCGGCTGAAGCAAACACCCGTAGCAGAGCTCTCGCCCATATTACCGAATACCATAGCCTGAACGCTTACGGCAGTACCCCATTCGTCAGGAATTCCCTCCATCTTACGATACAAAATAGCACGTTCGTTCATCCAGGAGTTGAATACGGCACAAACGGCACCCCACAACTGCTCGTAGGCACAAGTCGGGAAGTCTTTTCCGGTTTGTTCTTTCACCGCAGCCTTGAACTTCTTCACGAGTTCCTTAAGGTCTTCCACCTCAAGCTCGTTATCCAGCTTTACGCCTTTAGCATGTTTCACCTCTTCTATAATAGCCTCGAACGGGTCTACATCTTCCTTGTTCACCGGTTTCATGCCCAGCACCACGTCGCCATACATCTGCACGAAACGACGGTAAGAGTCCCATGCAAAGCGTGCATTGCCCGTCTTGCGCGTCAGGCCTTCCACCACTTCGTCATTCAAGCCAAGATTCAGGATAGTGTCCATCATGCCCGGCATGGAAGCGCGCGCACCCGAACGTACGGAAACCAGCAACGGATTCTCCACATCACCGAATTTGGAACGCATCAGTGTTTCCACATGGGCAATGGCTTGTTCAACTTCATTCTTCAACAGAGCAACGACTTTATCCTGCCCCATTTCATAATATTCCGTACAAACTTCTGTCGTTATTGTAAAGCCCGGAGGAACCGGAACCCCTATAAGGTTCATTTCTGCAAGGTTAGCACCTTTCCCACCCAAAAGGTTTCTCATATCGGCCTTTCCTTCTGCCTGGCCGTTACCAAAGGTATAAACTCTTTTTTTGTCCATAATATAAATTTAAAGTTTTTGATAGTGATTTCTCTTTTCTGCTCGCAAATCTAAGTATATTTCGCAGACTAGAAAACTTTTTCAGAAAAAACTTTATGCTAAAATGCAATTTCGACATTGCAATCTTTAATATTTCATTTCATAGAGAGAAATCCCGAAAAAATGTCTATTTTTGCCGAAGAATTTATTAGATTGGTGTAAAAGTGGCAAGAAAGAGAAAAGAACTTCCCCTACTGGAGAAGGTGACAATTACGGATGTGGCTGCCGAAGGAAAAGCCATCGCAAAAGTCAATGATTTGGTGATTTTCGTACCATATGTCGTCCCCGGCGATGTAGTTGACCTGCAAATTAAGAGAAAAAAGCATCATTATGCTGAAGCCGAGGCTGTGAAATTCCATGAATATTCGGCAGTACGGGCAGTTCCATTCTGCCAACATTATGGTGTATGCGGCGGTTGTAAATGGCAGGTTCTCCCCTATTCCGAGCAAATCAAGTATAAGCAAAAACAAGTAACGGACAACCTCACCCGCATCGGCAAAATCGAATTGCCGGAAATCTCTCCGATATTAGGTTCAGAAAAAACTCAGTTCTACCGGAATAAACTGGAGTACACTTTTTCCAACAAACGTTGGCTGACGACAGAAGAGGTTCAGCAGAATGTAGTGTACGAACAGATGAATGCCGTAGGCTTCCATATTCCCAATGCTTTCGATAAAGTGCTTGCCATAGAAAAGTGCTGGTTGCAGGACGATATATCCAACCGCATCCGCAATGCGGTACGCGACTATGCCTACCAGCACAACTATTCCTTCATCAACCTGCGTACGCATGAAGGAATGCTACGCAATATGATTGTGCGTACCTCTACCACCGGCGAACTGATGGTAATCCTCATCTGCAAGATAGAGAAAGAGGAGGAAATGGCTCTGTTCAAGCAAATGCTGCAATACATAGCAGATACATTCCCCGAAATCACTTCCCTGCTATACATTATTAATAATAAGTGCAACGATACCATCACCGACCTCGAGGTACACACCTTCAAGGGAAAAGACCACATCTTCGAGGAAATGGAGGGACTGCGCTTCAAGGTAGGTCCCAAATCTTTCTATCAGACCAACTCCGAACAAGCCTACAACCTCTACAAAGTAGCACGCAACTTTGCCGGACTGACCGGTAACGAGCTTGTTTATGACCTTTATACCGGCACGGGTACCATTGCCAATTTCGTATCCAAGCACGCACGCCAGGTAATCGGCATAGAATATGTGCCCGAAGCCATTGAAGACGCCAAGGTCAATGCCGAGATTAACGGAATTAAAAACACATTGTTCTTTGCCGGAGATATGAAAGACATGCTGACACAAGACTTCATCAACCAATACGGCCGTCCCGATGTCATCATCACCGACCCTCCCCGTGCCGGAATGCACCAGGATGTAGTGGATGTCATTCTGTTTGCCGAGCCCAAACGCATCGTATACGTCAGCTGTAATCCGGCTACGCAGGCGCGCGACCTGCAACTGCTCGATGCGAAATATAAAGTGAAGGCCGTTCAACCGGTAGACATGTTCCCGCACACCCACCATGTGGAAAACGTAGTATTATTGGAATTAAAAGATTGAAAGTACAAGTAGTTTTCAATCGTAAATTGTAAATTGTCTAATCGTAAATTAAAACCAGTCGTGGCAAAAGAAAAAATTACAGCAAGAGCCCGCACACAATATACGGACTACATGGTGAAGGAACCGATGGAGCTCATGGAGTTTCTGGCAGCTAAAATGCCGGACGCCAGCCGCACCAAGCTGAAATCATTGCTGAGCAAACGCATTATATATGTGGACAGCGTTATCACTACACAATACAATTTTCCTCTGAAACCGGGTATGAAAGTACAAATCAGCCGTGAGAAGGGACGTAAAGAGTTCAACCATAAACTGATGAAGATTGTATACGAGGATGCCTATATCATCGTGATAGAGAAGATGCAGGGTTTGCTGTCCGTCAACACTGACCGGCAAAAGGAACGTACCGCCTATACCATCTTGAATGAATACGTGCAACGCTCGGGCAAGCAGCACCGTGTACACATCGTGCACCGCCTGGACCGTGACACCTCCGGCTTGATGATGTTTGCCAAAGACGAGAAGACCCAACGTACACTACGCGATAACTGGCATGACATTGTAACAGACCGGCGATACGTAGCCGTAGTGGTCGGCGAGATGGAAAAAGATGCAGGAACCGTGGTTTCTTGGTTGACAGACCGCAAGCTGTATGTATATTCAAGTCCGACAGATGACGGGGGACAAGAATCCATTACGCATTACCGTACCATCAAACGAGCCAATGGATACTCTCTCGTTGAACTGAACCTGGAAACGGGACGAAAAAACCAGATACGTGTACACATGCAGGATTTGGGGCATCCCATTATCGGCGACGGACGCTATGGACTGGAAGACGTAAATCCTATCGGACGCTTAGCCCTGCATGCTTTCAAACTCTGTTTCTATCATCCCGTCACGGGAGAGCTGATGCGGTTTGAAACACCTTATCCGGGAGAGTTCAAGAAATTGGTTTTGAAGAATAAGTAAAAAGCTGACATACAATAAAAAACGGAGCAATTGATTTGCTCCGTTTTTTATTGATAAGCATGTCGTCATTGCCGACGCATACGAAAAGGCTGTCCGTGAATATTATCTTGATATTCCCTCCAGCTATTATACCAAGTACCACTGAAAGAATAAGAATCAGCCATGGCTCCTTCAATGTAAGCCATGCTGCCATCATCATAGAATTCCAATTCCATCAGATTGTAAGCCCCACTAACCCAATTCCATCTGAAAAGCAAATAATTCGGGTCGCCATATGAACCAATAGTACCTTGGTTGCGCGCGTTAAAGGTCATAATCGTCCCCCTACCCCAAGTATATGCCCCGAAATCTATTTCTTCAGATGTATACCATTCACCGGGCAGATTATATTCCGTTTCTTCCTCACTATCACATGATGTCAATCCTAATACAAGGACAAACAACAATAACATTTTTGTGTATTTCAACATATTATTCATAAGCCATACTTTATTTATAATTAGCATCTACCATCATAACAACCACTCCATCCAGTTTACCGGATAAATAATGTTCGCGCACCCATACATTATCAAAGTACTTGATTTCACCGGCACCATAATTCAGAGTCAACCCCTCCATAGACTTATCCATCCATTTCCAAGTAAAAGTACGTGAAGTCGTTTCATAGGGACGGGACTCGCCTCCGCGATAATACTCCCAGATTTCCTGTCCAGAATTATCAGCCTTGGCAAACTTCAGCTGATGACTGCATAACACTTCAACTCCATCTTTGTTTTCCGTCTGATATTCTTCTATCCACGTCTTCCCACACAATTTGTCGTCGCTATTCTGCATGGTATAATATACATCATCCCCACAAGACGCCAGCCCAATCGTAAATACACACAACAGCAATATCTTCACATAATTCAAAGTCTTCATAAGTTATCGAGTTTAGTTAATACTTGCGGACAAACATACACAAAAAAAATGAAACACTTAATACTTCGCCTGAAATTTCTTGTAGAAGACAAGGAATAAAATAAATCCCATCAGTGCAAACGGTACGCCTGCCAATGCGGGATAACGGTATCCTCCACTCAAGGCAAGACCTCCGATATAGGCTCCGATAGCATTCCCCAAATTGAAGGCCATCTGCACACAAGCGCCTCCCAACATTTCTCCTCCAGGGGCCACACGAATCATCAACACCTGCTCCGGACTGGAGACGGCAAACAAACCTGCCGTACAGAGTGTCATCAATATTGCCGAACACCACGGATGGGGCGAGAGTAAAAATATCAATAATAAAATAACACATATCATCCCTTGCACCACCGTACCGACCTTCCCCGGAGTGTACCGGTCGGACATGCGCCCACTGACCAGATTGCCGACAACCATTCCGAATCCTGCCAGTACCATCAGCGCTGTAATGCTTTCCGCACTAAAACCGGAAACCTCGGTCAGCAACGGGGTGATGTAGCTATACCAGCAGAATACGCCACCGTTGCCCAAAGCCGTAGCTCCCAATATGAGCCACGGCGCCGGCTTCTTCAAAAAACGGAACTGTCCTTTAAATCCCGTGTCTTTCAGTCCTTCGACCTGCGGTACCCAACGCCAAATGTAGTACAATGTTATCAATCCCCAGGCACCTACCAGCAGAAACGTGGCACGCCAAGACAGTGTATGGCTCAACGAAGTACCCAACGGCACCCCAAACAGATTGGCCACAGTCATTCCCGCTATCATAATTGAAACCGCCTCCGAGCTTTTCCCCTTATCAGCCAATTTTCCCGCAACAATGGAAGCCACCCCAAAATAAGCGCCATGAGGAAGTCCGGAAACAAAACGTCCCAACAGCAAGACCCAATAATTGGGTGCCATAGACGCACAAATATTACCCACAATCATTAATGCCATCAAGACCAGCAGAATCTGCTTCAACGGGCGTTTACGGGCCAGGAGCAGCATGGGCGCACCAAAACAAACACCCAACGCATACGCAGAAATGAAATGACCGGCCACGGGAATGCTGATTCCCAAATCAGTAGCCACATAGGGCAAAATACCCATCATCGTAAATTCGGCAATCCCTAGCCCCAATGTGCCGAACGCCAATGCAATAAGACTCTTCTTCATACCTTAAAAAACAACCTATATTTTTTACCGGGCGCAAAGATAATGACATTGCATTCTCCAAATAAAAAGGATACCGAATTATTTTCAGTATCCTTCTTCATTTTTTATCTTATATCAATTGTATACCCACCTTTAAAGACTCCTCCCGGCGCCAAGTGCTGCATACAGTCCTTATCCTTATATTCGCCCTTATAATGGGCACGGTCACAACGCCCGTACCACGGCTCGATGCAGACAAACGGAGCATTCTTGGCCGGAGGCGACCACAACCCCACCACCGGAGTGTCGAAATACAGACTGAGATAGGGCTTCTTCTCCTTATTATATAATGTAACTTCTTTCACTTGACTGTTTTCCAGAATCAGGGCATCTTTATCAAAGGAGTGGATGTCCAAAGGCAGCAGGCCATCTGTCAACTCAAGCAAATATTCCTTATCCGGAGCGGCACATCCTTTCTCGGAGATAAGGATATAGTGCAAACCTTCCGTCTTATCAAAGCCGAAATATCCACGGTCCGTTGTCTCCGTATCATAGTCCGGGTAATAGAAAGCCGGATGGGCCCCTATCTGGAAGTGCATTTCGCGTGTTCCGGTATTGATGACTTTCCAAAGCACCTCAATCTTCTTTCCCTCTATCCGATAGCCTATCTCAAGGCAAAACGGGAAAGGATATTTCTTGCGTGTTTCCTCACTGTCAACCAGTCGATAGCGTACCTCATCTTCCAGTTCAAGCATCAATTCAAAATCCATATCGCGGGCAAAACCGTGTTGCGTCAATGCGTAGGAAACGCCTTCGTGGCGGTATTCATTCTCCCAAACGCTACCTACAATGGGAAAAAGCACCGGAGAATGCCGTTTCCAAAAAGCGGGGTCTGCCTGCCAAAGATATTCTTTTCCATCATGCAAGATACTGCATAACTCGGCCCCATGTGGGGAGACTTTAATTGTCAGTTCTGAATTAGAAAGTGTTTTCATATCATATATCATTTTGTTATTTTCTCATATAGTGTGGCATCTCTCCGGGTATTTCCATCGAAATCTCCACCAGGCCACCGACCACTCCGTCCTGCTTCCATGCCGTCTGATAAATCATTTTCCTGACACCGTTCTTCTCAATGGTGTAGGCATTCACTCCCCCCGTCTCCAGCAGTTCGCGTATCTTGGCTTGCGATTGCGGGTTGTGGCAATCAAAGAGATTCTTGCCTATCAGGTCACCGTGTTTGGCAAACGTACGGCATGCTTTCTCGTTCATATATAGGATGATTCCCTTTGTGTCGCATACAGTTACGGCACAGTTCATTTCATTGGCCCATTCGTACATAATTCTTTATTTTTAATTGGCTATTTTCTATGCACTTGAAATGCATTTACAGAAAACTCTTCAAAGTCAAATGTCCTTTTCTCTATCGAATTATTATTGCATTAATCCTCCTTCTATGAAGAAAACGACTTCATTCAATCGTTCTTTATTCGATTCTTCATCTTTGAAAATAGCTGGAGTGAAGATTATCCTATCTTGAATCAGATTATCTACCAAATCCCACATGACTTCATGGTACAGCATCACCATTGCCACTTTTTCATTGTCAATACCATATTGGCTTGCTAAGGAGCCACAATTATTCTTTAGTTCCGCACTGATAGAGTTTACCAATTTTTCAGTTATTTGATGAAAGCGGTCTTGCCGTTTCTTTATAATAGGAAATAATACATCTCCATTATCATCTACCAGCCCATAAGGTTTTAACTGAGAAACGAGTTTGGCATCTGTTACTTTTCCGAATTGTGCTATTTCATCAGCACAATGGTCCATAATGTCGTTGTCAGGAGCAATGCCGCTATTGATGTAAGTCAAAATCAAATTCTGTTCTCCGAAACCATTCGTACCGCATGCAAAGCCATTTCTTGATTCGTATAATACCCAGTAACAGCCACTCCAGCTTGTATAATTGTCAACATCCTCAAACAAGACTAACTTTGTCCACATTTTTCCATCCAGAAGGTATGAAAAAACAAGTGAGAGTACATTGTTCTTGAATCCCATTTCACTGATAGTTTGTGCCAATGATATAAAGTCTGCCTTTGTTTTGACATACATGGATTCAGCAATCTCCTTACTTAAGCTTCTTAGAGAATTGGTCTGTTCTTTGTCGAGAATGGGTATAGTAGCTTCCCATTTTCCTTTTGTTTTACTGACAAGTCCACCTACTTCCAATAACAATAATTGGCTATCAGAGCATTTAATACCCATTTCACGAAGTTCGGCTTGAGTACGTGGAGTCCGTAAATTGTATAGTATTTCCCAATTATTATCTGGCTTTACATAGTCTTCGGGCTGATGTCCGTTCACTGCAACAAACTGGGTTGCTTCCCATTCGCTATACGGTCTTATCGATATTTGTGCTTTAATCATTGTGGTAACGGACAATAAGGCAAACAACAATAATAAGTCCGGATAATGTTTCATATATCGCTTAATTTTAGTTTTGTTCATCATTCATGCACTTCTCTTATGTAACAAAGATAACGTTTTTTTCAATTCCTCTCTCAAACCTATAACAAAAAACTTCCCGACTACCAATAAAAAACTTCCTAACTACTAATAGTAAAGTTTGCAAGTATAGAGATAAAGAATTACCTTCGCCCTTGGTTTGTCTATCCCAAGCCTTGGGATAGAAATCCCCAACCTTGGCATACACATCCGCAACCTTGGGACAAACTCTGTAAGCCCCAATAAACAAACGAACCTCATAACAACGCTACCATCATGGCAGAATACAACATGCAGGAACTGAACCTGCCGGGAGAAGACGGCAAACGCATTCTCTACCCACGAATGAAACTATACGGGCAGGTGGACTTGGAAACCATCACCGAAAAGATAGCATACGCCTCATCCTTCACACGAGGAGACATCATCGGACTGGTGCAAGCCATCACCGACGAAATAGCCTACCAAATGGGGCAAGGTTACTCCGTGAAGATTGACAACTTAGGAGTATTCACCCCTGCCCTCGGTCTGCGGCAAGACCGTGAACGGGAGACGGGCGAAGAAGGAGACACCAAGCGAAACGCCGTCAGCATCTGCCTGAAGGACATACATTTCAAGGTGGACAAAGAACTACTGTACCGTACCGCTCGCCATTGCCACCTGAAACGTTCCACCGACAAATTCCAACGCTCCTCACAAGTGTTTTCTCCGCAGGAACGGCTGGAACGGGCAAAAAAATACCTGGAAAAGAACAGCTTCATGACCCAAGCCGACTATTGCCAACTGACCGGCTTATTGAAGTCTGCCGCCTCCCGCGAGTTGCGCGAATGGATAGCCAATCCCGAATCGGGCATCGACTACAAAGGACGAGGAACACACAAGATTTATATTCTAAGGAAACCATAACCCACATCCATTGAAGTAACAAAAACAATGAAAATACTACACACCAGCGACTGGCACCTGGGACACACCCTCTACAACTACGACCGTACCGCCGAACAGCAGGCCTTCCTACGGCAACTCACCCGCATAGTAACCGAAGAGCAGCCCGACGCCATGGTGGTAAGCGGAGATATCTACCACTACTCCTCTCCCGCTGCCGCCACGCAGAAGATGTACACCGACGCCATGCTGAACATCCATCAAGCCTGCCCCGGAATGGCCATCGTAGTCACCGCAGGAAACCACGACAGCAGCTCGAAACTGGAGATAGACAGCAGCCTCTGGCAGCACTTCGGCTTGAACGTTGTGGGAAACATCGAACGTACAGCCGAGGAAGTGAATCTGGACAAGCACATCATCGAGATAAACAATGAAAAAAAGACAATAGGCTACGTCATTGCCGTGCCCCACGTCTATCCGCAAAACTTCCCCCTGCTGGACACTGAAACACCGCGCGACCAACGGCATGCACGCTTCTTCCAGGCACTGCTGGACGAAGTGAAGAAACGGAATACGACACAGCTTCCCGTCGTCCTCATGGCCCATCTCTCTATTGAAGGCAGCGACCGTAGCGGGCACGATGAGAGTATCGGCGGAATAGAGTATGTTCCCCTCAGCGCTATGGGAGAAGGGTACGACTACCTGGCACTCGGACACATCCATTGCCCTCAGGACATCAAAGGCAGTCATCACCACGCACGCTATTGCGGCACTCCCCTCCCCGTCAGCTTCGACGAAACCTATCCGCACTCCGTCTCCATCATCGAGTTGGAGAAAGGGGCAGAGCCACAAATCAGTACAAGGGAAATTGAAAATCCGATTCCCCTCGTCACGCTTCCCCATGACCCGACACCTTTCGAAGACGCCTTGAAACTGCTGGAAGAATATCCGGAAGAGAAACCTGCATACCTCCGTCTGAACGTGCTGACAAAAGGCTACCTGCCCCCCGACTGCAACGAAAAAGCCTCGAACGCCGCCAAAGGCAAGGCATGCAAATATTGCTACATCAAGACTACCCGAGAGCGGCAGGCCGACACTGACGAGAGCAAGCCTATCTCCATCCAAGAGATGCAGGAAATGTCTCCCCTGGAAATAGCCAGACTCTACTACCGCGAAACCGAAGGAGAAGAGATGGACCCAGAACTTTGCCAGCTGATGGAGACTGTCATGCAAAAAGTGAAAAGCAAGAACAACTCCTAATCATTTGTCCGAACCATGAAACTCCAGAAACTGACCATAAAGAACCTTGCCTCCATAGAAGATGCCGTCATCGACTTTGAGAACGGACCGCTAAGCGAGGAATCCCTTTTCCTTATCTGCGGCGAGACGGGTGCAGGGAAGACAACCATTCTCGACGCCATCTGCCTGGCACTCTACAACGAAACGCCCCGCATGGACCATGCCGAGAACGAAAAATACAAAGACCTAAGCCAGACTTTCTCTGCCAAAAAGGAAGATGTTGCCATCAACGACAGCCGACAACTGATGCGCCGTAACACCAGTGAAGCATGGACGGAGCTGGAGTTTACCGGCTCGAACGAAACGCCCTACACCGCCCGATGGTACGTGGCACGGGCACACCGCAAGATTTCAGGAGCCGTGCAAGATGTGCGCTGGACACTGGAAAATAAGAAAAGCGGCGCACAGCTCAACAAAAAGAATGAGATAAAGGCAGAAATACAAGCTGCAGTGGGGTTGACCTTCGAACAATTCTGCCGCACCACCATGCTGGCGCAAGGCGACTTCACCAAGTTCCTGCAAAGCAAGGAAAGCGAAAAATCGGATATTCTGGAAAAGCTGACCGGTACAAGTATCTACTCCGAAATAGGTGCCGAAATATATGCCGCCACCAAGGAAAGACGGACGGAATACGAAAACCAGAACCGGAAGCTGGAAGGCATCCACATCCTGGCAGAAGAAGAAGTCGCTGCAATCAAGGAAGCCATAGCCACGCAAAATGCCGGAGTCAAGGAAGCCAATGAGCAGAAAACCATCGCCCTCGCAAAAAGGGACTGGCTGAAGAAATACTCCGAACTCCTCCTCACCCGTGAACAGCAAAAGAAAATGTGGGAAGGGAAGCAAGCGCAACTGCAATCGGACGAATTCAAACAGAAAGAACTCCTGATTAAAGAATGGAATGCCACCGCCGACGCCCGCAACTGGCTCTCTACCTTGAAACAGCAGCAACAGCAGCAACAACAGAACCATGCACAAGCCGGAATGTTAAGAGCATCCTTTGCCCGGCTGGACGGAGGAAGCAAGTGGCTATGCGGTTTCCTGAAAGAGCAAGAAGACAAGCTGCATCGTGCCGAGAAGTACTTGCAAGAGCATTCGCCCTTACTGCCCATGTTCGAGCAAAGCCAATCCATCATTACCGGCCTAAAATCCGCACTCGATGCCCAAACACGCATCGGCACCTACAACGCGCACCTTGAAAGACTGGCCGCGCAACAACCCGTAAAAGTCAAGGAGCGTACCGACAAGGAAGCTGCCCTCACCCGGAAAGAACAAGAGAACCATACATTGCAAAACGAAATAAACCTCCGGAACAAGCAGCTTGAAACCATGGACCGCCCTGCCCTGCAAGACAAGAAAAACAAACTCGATGCCGGACGGGAGAACCTGCTGCAAGCATTGAGCGCCTTGTCTTTACTGGCTGAAACGGAAAGGACACTGAACGAGGCAAAGGAAAACGAAAAGGCTTTGAACGCCAAAGTGGAGGCGTGCCAAAAGCAATACGTCCTCCTGCAAACGGCATTCGACAGCAAGAAAACAAGTTATGATGACATCCGCACCCTCTACGACAAGCAAAAGGAAGCCGTAGAAGAGTGGGCAAAGGAAACACGCTCCCGGCTTGTCGTCGGGGATACTTGCCCCGTGTGCGGACAAGAAATAAAATCGCTTTGCAAAGATGAAGATTTCCAGTCTGTCCTTGCTCCCATACGCACCTCCCTGGAAACAAAAGAGAAAGAATACAAGGAAACCGAGCAGGCATTGAACAACAACCGGACAGAATCCAATACCTACGGAACGCTGGCAGAGAATGCCCGTCAGTCCACAGCAAGAGCGCTCCGGAGCTACAACCTTGCCCACACTGACGCACAGGCCAAATGCGCCCAATGCAACGGCGTCGGCCTCTCCACAACCACCGGCGAAACCCTGAAGAAGCTACTGGAAGAGAACAAGCTGGAAGCAGACAAACTGAACGAAAAGCTCACGGAAGTTCAAAAGCTCAGCGCACAAATCATAGCTCTGCAACGGCAAAAGGACGAATGCCAAAAACATGTGGACGCTGCACGCCAAGCCTTCAACTCTGCCGACAGAGTGCTGAATGAGCTGAAAAACAGCATCGTCAATTACGAGTCGCTCACCGCCAACGAAAAGGAGAACATACGTGCCACCATGGACCGCGTCACTCCCCACATCCTCTGGGAAGGATGGAACACGGAATGGGAGAACTCCCCCCTCTCCTTTATTGACCGCCTGACGCAAGCTACGCGCAACTACCGTCTGGCGCAGGAAAAACAAAGAGAACTGAAATCCGCCATTGCCCTTATCCACAAAGAGCTGGAAGGGATAAACATCAACAAGGAAAGCATCGATGCCGCATTCCCCGACTGGCGCAACGCACCTGCAGCAACACAGGAAATGGAAATCAAGGACCTGGGGATTGCCTGGAATAATCTGAATACACAAGCAAGCGGACTGAAACAAAGCATATCCTCCACCGCAGAACAAATGGCAAGGCTGCAAAAGGATTTAACCGGGTTCTATGCCGCCAACCCCACTCTCGACGAGGAGCGTATCACCGTCCTATCCGCTTGGTCCGGCTCCCGGATAGAAGCATTGCGTGCCTCATTGCAGACACTTAAAGAGGAAGAAGTAGCTGCATCGACCGCCTTTCATCTGGCCACCGGACAAGTGGAAGAGCACATCAGCCGGAAGCCCGAAATAGAAGAAAACGAGAACCTCGAAACCCTGGATGCACTCATCGCGAATCTCGAAGAAAAGATAACCGTCGGCAACCAATCCATCGGCCAGCAGAAGTTACGCCTGGAAGAAAACACCCGTAACATCGACCGGATAAAGGAAGAAAAGGAACGTGCCGACCGGTTACGCGAAGAGTATCTGAAGTGGGACCGCCTCTGCCGTCACTTCGGTGACGAACGGGGAAAGAACTTCCGCAACATAGCCCAGAGCTTCGTCTTGAAAGAACTGCTGGCAGGCGCCAATTTCTATCTGCAACGCTTGACCGACCGCTACGAACTGGAATGCCAGGCCGGTTCGCTCACCATCCTGCTGCGCGACTTCCATCAAGGAGGTGCGGCACGTCCGGCATGCACCTTATCGGGCGGCGAAAGCTTCCTAGTATCTCTGTCACTTGCCCTCGGACTTTCTTCCCTCAGCCGCCAGAGCCTCTCGGTAGACACACTGTTCATCGACGAAGGTTTCGGCACACTGAGCAGCGACTACCTGAACACCGTTATGGACACATTGGAAAAACTGCACCAGATGGGCGGCAAGAAGGTAGGCATCATCAGTCACGTGGAAGGACTGAAAGAGCGCATAAAGACCCAGATACAAGTACGGAGGATAGACAGTTCAAGAAGCGAAATAAAAGTGGTGAATACCCTCTAAGCTGGTATCGGGATAAAGAAAACGAATGTTTTTTCGGCTCTTGATAGTACAAGCACCTGCATTATTGTGTATTTTTGCAGTCTCATAAAAAAGAAAAGACAATGAAAAAGTTCATGAAAGGAGTCCGGTTTACTCCTAAAAACTATTCCGACGAAGTAGAAGCCAAAATTCAACATTATAAGAAAGAAGGATATAAACTGCCGATGCGAAGCGCACTCCGCACCGAGGAGCAGTTGGCCGGTATCCGCGCAAGCGCCAAAATCAACACGGCCCTGCTGGATTATCTCTCCGAGAACATTCGCGAAGGCATGTCCACAGCCGAAATTGACCATATGGTGTATTGCTTCACCACAGACCACGACGCCATCCCCGCCCCCTTCATGTACGAAGGCTTCCCCAAAAGTGTGTGCACCAGCATCAACGATGTAGTGTGCCACGGCATTCCCAGCACCAGGGAATTCCTGAAAAGCGGTGATATTGTAAATGTCGATGTATCCACCATTTACAAAGGTTACTTTGCCGACGCATCACGCATGTTCATGATTGGCGAAGTCAGCCCCGACATGCAGAGACTGGTACAGGTCACCAAAGAATGCCGTGACATAGGCATACAGACCGCACAGCCCTGGGCACGCCTCGGTGACGTAGGCGCCGCCATCCAGGAGCATGCGGAAAAGAACGGATACAGCGTGGTACGCGACCTCTGCGGACATGGCTGCGGCGTCAAGTTCCACGAAGAACCGGATGTGGAACACTTCGGCAAACGTGGTACGGGCATGCTGATAGTGCCGGGCATGACGTTCACCATCGAACCGATGATTAACATGGGAAGCTACGAAGTCTTTATCGACGAAGCCGACGGATGGACCGTCTGCACAGACGACGGACTGCCTTCTGCCCAATGGGAAAGCCAAATCCTGATTACTGAAGACGGAAACGAAATATTGACACAATAAGGCGGACACTTCAAAACACCTATGGAGATAGTATTACTGATTATAGGGATAATCATCGGAACCGTAGTCGGCTATCTGGCGGCAGACCGCAAGTCTGCCGCACTGAGGGCAGAAATCAGCGGGACAAAGAAGGAAATAGAATTATTGAAGCTGCAGAAGGAAGAAGCCGAAGCGTTGCACAAGCGCATGAACACCGAGTTCGAGAATCTCTCCAACCGTATCTTCCAGAGCAAAGCCGAAGACTTTACCAGGCTGAATACCGAACACCTGGGCAATCTGCTCCGCCCGCTGGGCGATAACCTGAAGGACTTCCGCCAAAAGGTGGAACAAGTATACAGCACCGAAGCCAAAGAACGCTTCTCGCTGGGTGAACGCATCAAGGAACTGGTGGAGCTGAACAACCGCCTCAGCGAAGATGCCAACAACCTGACCCGTGCCCTGAAAGGAGACTCCAAAATGCAAGGCAACTGGGGCGAAATGATTCTGGAACGTTTGTTGCAAGCCTCCGGACTGATTGAAGGCGAACACTACTTCCGCCAGGAGTTTCTAAAAGACGAACGGGGCGAAGCCATCATCAACGAGGAAAGCGGGCAGAAGATGCAGCCCGACATCATCGTGAAATACCCCGACGAACGGGAAATGATTATCGACTCCAAAGTGTCGCTGACTGCCTATGCTGCCTACACCTCTGCCGAAAGCAAGGAGGAGCAGGCACACTTCCTGAAAGCACACCTGCAATCTGTCCGCTCCCACATCGACGAGCTCAGCCATAAAGACTACTCGCATTACGACGCCCAATCACCGGATTTCGTTATGATGTTCATCCCCACCGAAGGTGCCTACCTCCTCGCCATCCAAAGCGATGCCCACCTCTGGGAATATGCCTACAACAAAAAGGTGGTACTAATGAGCCCCACCAACCTGATTAGCGCCCTGCGCCTCTCGCTCGACCTTTGGAAGAAGGAGAACCAGGTAAAGAATGTGCAGGCCATCATCAAGCGCGGCACCATCTTATATGAAAAGATTGCAGGCTTTACCGACACCTTCCTCGGTATCGGCGACCGGCTGGCCAGCCTGCAAAGGGATTACGACAAAGCCTTCAACCAGCTCTCGGACGGTAACGGCAGTGTAGTACGCCAGGCCGAAATGCTGAAAGGCATGAGCCTCACTCCCAAGAAACGCATTTCTCCAAGATTTCTGCCCAAAGATACCATTCAAGAAGAAACAGAAGAGGAAAACGATAACATTCAATAAAACATCCAACATGAAAACTCTGAAAGACCGCATTCTCCTTCACCAAGAACCATTCATACGAGGTCTGTGTCAACAGGAATTACCACCGGAGAAGTAACAGCCATTCTGGCAAATGCACCGATTCATATCAAGGAATAAAGAAAAAGCGACGAAGAATCCACTCCACTTTCTTTCAATAGAGAGGAAATGCCCCGAACAAAAAACTCCGGCAAAGCCCTGAAGGACAAGCCGGAGTTTTTTTATCTCAAGACGGACAAGGAAGATTATCCGCCAAAGTTATCGAACATCAGGTTCTGAGCCGGAACGCCGAGGTCGTCGAGCATCTTCTCAACAGCCTTCGACATCGGGCCGGGACCACACATGTAGTATTCGATGTCTTCGGGAGCTTCGTGGTCTTTCAAGTAAGTCTCGTAAATTACGTTGTGTACGAAGCCCGGAGTGTACTTCACGCCCGCTGCATCGGCTGCCGGATCGGGACGGTCCAGTGCAAGATGGAACTTGAAGTTGGGGAAATCCTTTTCAATCTGCAGGAAGTCTTCCAGATAGAACACTTCATTCAATGCACGTGCACCGTAGAAGTAATTCATCACGCGATCTGTAGTGTGCAGTGTCTTCGTCATATGCATAATCTGTGCACGCAACGGAGCCATACCGGCACCACCGCCGACCCACATCATCTCCTTCTTGGAGTCGAATATCGGATGGAAGTCTCCGTAAGGGCCACTCATGGTTACCTTATCACCCGGTTTCAGGGTAAAGATATAAGAAGAAGCGATACCCGGCATTACATCCATGAAGCCCGGGCCCTGGTCTTTCGGCTTGAACGGAGGCGTGGCGATACGTACCGTCAGCATAATGCGGTCGCCTTCGGCAGGATAGTTGGCCATAGAATAGGCACGGATGGTTTCTTCGTCATTGCGGCACTTCAAGCCCAGCAGACCGAATTTCTCCCATGCAGGCAGATACTCATCACCGATAAGGCTCTTGTCGATGTCCTTATCATAATCCATCGAATATTTAGGAATCTTAATCTGCGCATAAGAACCCGGAACGAAATCCATGTGCTCGCCTTTGGGCAATGCAACGATGAACTCTTTGATGAACGTAGCCACATTCTTGTTGGAGATAACCTCGCACTCCCACTCTTTTACGCCCAGTACGCTTTCGGGAACCTTGATGGCCATATCGCCTTTCACTTTCACCTGGCAACCCAGACGCCAGTGATCTTGTATTTGCTTACGGCTGAAGTGCGGAGTCTCAGAAGGCAAGATTTCACCCCCACCTTCCATTACCTGGCATTTGCACTGTCCGCAGGAACCTTTACCACCGCAAGCGGAGGAAAGGAACACACCGTTTACAGACAGCGTATTCAGCAATGTAGAACCGGAAGCTACGTCCAGTTCCTTGTCGCCATTGATAGTCAGTTTTACATTACCCGAAGGCACCAAGAAATTCTTGGCAACCAGCAGGATAACAACAAGCAGGATGACAACCACGAGGAATACTCCAATGCTTGCTAATATCATATTCATATCCATTGTTTTATTCCTTTCTTTTAGATGTTCAAACCAGAGAAACACATAAATGCCATTGCCATCAGACCTACAGTGATAAACGTGATGCCCAGTCCTTTCAGTGGAGCCGGAACGTCAGAATAGGCCATTTTCTCACGGATGGCAGCCAAGCCTACGATAGCCAGCAACCAACCGATACCGGAGCCCAACGCATAAGAGACAGCATCAGCAATGCCACCGATGAATTTCGGGTCGCTCTCACCCAGCGTGATGCGCTGCTGCATGAAAAGAGAAGCACCCATGATGGCACAGTTTACAGCAATCAGCGGCAGGAAGATACCCAGTGAAGCATACAGCGAAGGGCTAAAACGCTCTACAATCATTTCCACCAACTGAACGATAGCTGCGATTACAGCAATGAAAAGAATAAAGCTCAAGAAGCTGAGGTCAACGCCTTCAATGATTGCGTTGGCAGCCAGCACCTTTGTCTGCAATAAATAGTTGACCGGAAGCGTAACCACCAACACGAAAGTTACGGCGATACCCAGTCCTACGGCAGTCTTCACATTCTTCGATACGGCAAGGTAAGAACACATACCGAGGAAGAACGCGAATATCATGTTGTCCACAAAGATAGAGCGGACGAATAAACTTATTAAATGTTCCATATCTCTTCGATAAATTAAGAATTAAAGAATTAAAGAATTAAAGCAATGAGAACTTGTACTGCAGCAGAGCAGCCCATTTTTCATTCTTTCATTTTTCATTCTTCATTTATTTATTACTGCTTTTCCTGCAATTCTTTGTGACGTGCACGCTGATACCAGATGATGCAAGCGCAGAGAATCAACGCCATTGGCGGCATCAGCATCAAGCCGTTGTTCACATAGCCCAACTTCTGCAGAGGTTCATAGTTCAAGATGTTGAAACCGAGCAGCGTTCCCGAACCCAGAAGCTCGCGGAAGAAGGCTACGATTACCAGAATCTTGGCATATCCCAAACCATTACCCACACCGTCAAGGAAAGATTCCCAGGGACCGTTCTGCATGGCAAATGCTTCCAAGCGTCCCATCAGGATACAGTTGGTAATAATCAGACCTACATATACAGAAAGCTGCACACTTACATCGTAAGCAAAAGCTTTCAGAATCTCACTTACAATAGTTACCAACGCGGCAACAACCACCAGCTGAACGATGATACGGATACGGTTGGGTATCGTCTTGCGCAGCAGTGAAATCACTACATTGGAGAATGCTGTAATCACCGTCACTGAAAGCCCCATCACAATGGCAGGCTCCAGTTTGGCAGTAACAGCCAAAGCAGAACAGATACCCAATACCTGCACGGTAACGGGGTTGTTCAGTCCCAGCGGAGTAGAGAATACTTCTTTATTCTTCTTTGAAAACAATTGTCCCATATTCTTATTCCTCCTCATTATTATTAGTTAAAAAGTTCTTGTAGCTGCTCAGACAAGCCTTCAACATGGCATCCACACCTACAGAAGTGATGGTACCACCGGAAATGCCGTCCACCTGATAGTCAGGTTTCTCTACCTTGCCGTTCTTCACAACACCGAGGACTACCTCGCCGTTCTCCAACGTTTTCTTGCCGGAGAACTCTCCCTGGAAATGCGTGCTGGCGATTTCGGCACCCAGACCCGGAGTCTCACTGGCATGAGAGAAGTAAACACCATAAACGGTATCCTTGTCGCTGTTCAGCGCAACATATCCCCAGATAGCGCCCCAAAGACCGGCACCGTAAACGGGAAATACATATTTCTTCTCACCGTCAACCTCTGCCACGAATACGTGCAGACGGTTATTTTCTTTGGCTTCCTTCTCGTAAGCGGTAGCAAATGCACCGGTATTCTCTGTCAGAGTACCGTCAACGTTCATCAGCATATCGCCCTTTACATATTTATTATATTCAGCTTCGGCATCCTTCACGTCCTTGATGTTGAGTGCAGCAAGAATCTGCTTCTTCGTGTCAAGTTCCACATTCTTGTTCTGCGTCTCGCGCAAGGAAGAACTTACGAATGCCAGCAGGAATGCAACGATAACAACCATTACCGAAGCATAAATGATAGTATAACTATTACTATTGGTATTCATTTCTTTTCCGGTATTTAATTGTTAGACTTGATTGCACGTTTTTCGCGACGGCTGATGTTACCCTGTACCACACAGTAGTCAATCAGCGGAGCGAAGATATTCATCAGCAGGATGGCAAGCATCATACCTTCGGGGTAACCGGGATTGAGCACACGGATAATGATAGCCATGGCACCAATCAGGAATCCGAAGATGTACTTACCAGTCTCTGTACGTGCCGATGTAACGGGGTCGGTAGCCATGAACACGGCACCGAAGCAGAAACCGCCCAGCACGAGGTGTTCGTACCAAGGCATCTGTGCCATCGGAGTGTCGGGACCGATTGCATTGAACACCCATGCCATGAAGGCACCGCCTACGAATACGGAGAACATCGTTTTCCAGCTTGCAATGCCCGTCCACAACAGCAGAATGGCACCCAGAGCGATGGCGATAACGCTTGTCTCACCGATAGAACCCGGAATAAGGCCGGTCACCATGTCCCAGGAGAACTCCGGAACGGCGCCCGAGGTAGCGGCTGCACCCAACGGAGTAGCTACCGTCAGACCATCTACCGACTGTCCCAGACCGAAGATACTGTCGCCCGATACCCAAACGGCATCACCGGACATCTTCGTAGGATAGGCGAAGAATAAGAATGCACGGGTAATCAAAGCTACGTTGAACACGTTCATACCCGTACCACCGAATACTTCCTTAGCAAAAATTACAGAGAATGCAGTAGCCACCGCCAGAATCCACAACGGGCAGTCTACCGGAACAATCATCGGAATCAAGATACCGGAAACCAAGAAGCCTTCCTGAATCTCCTCCTTCTTCCACTGAGCCACTACGAACTCAATGCCGAGACCTACTACATAAGATACAATGATTTTTGGCAATACAGCCAGAAAACCGTAGATGAACATTTCCCAGAAGCCTCCGGCAGCACCGGTAGCGTGGAAATGCTGGTAACCTACGTTATACATACCGAACAGCAGCGCCGGTACTAACGCAATGACCACCATCGACATGATGCGTTTGCTGTCAATGGAGTCGTGAATATGCGTTCCCGATTTCGAAGTGGCATTGGGCACGAACAGGAATGTTTCGAAGCCATCAAACACCGAACGAAATGCGTGGAATTTGCCGCCTTCCTCAAAGTTCGGCTTTATCTTGTCGAGATAATTTCTTAACGCTTTCATTAATATATTTACGATTTTACGATTTACAATTTACGATTTGCCATACGCCCCGATTATGCCATTTCGGCACGAAGCATATCGAGCCCTGCACGTACGATGCGCTGCACTTCCACTTTGGAAGAACATACGAATTCGCAGAGAGCGAAGTCTTCGGGAGCTACTTCGTAGATGCCCAGAGCCTCCATACGGTCGATGTCACCTGCAATGATTGCTTTCACCAAGTATTCGGGGAAGATGTCCATCGGAAATACGCGGTCGTATTCGTTGGACATAATCATGTGACGTTCACCACCCTTGATACGGGCATCTATCACATATTCCTTCTTGCCCATCAACCAGCTGAAGTAAGAGCGGTTGACGCTGAACTGATTGAAACGCGGCATAATCCAACCCAACATTTCATGGATTTCATCTCCTTCGGGAATAACGGTCAATTGGCTGTCGAAAGAGCCGAGGAAGCCGTTCGGAGAAACTTTCTTACCGGTCAGCACGTTGCCGCTGATGTAGCGGAGGTCTTTGTCGGTAGTCACGTTACCTTTGAAAACGTTCGTCAACAGAGCGCCGACTTTCAGCTTGCAATAAGCGGGTTTCAACACTTCGGAACCCGTTACAGCCACCGTACGGGTCATGTCCACACGACCGGTATTCATCAGACGTCCGATGAAGAGTACGGCTTCGGCACTGATGGTCCAGACCGTTTCACTCTTCACTACCGGAGAGATGTGGTTAATCTGTACACCCACGTTGCCTGCCGGATGTGGTCCGTCAAAAGCTGTTACGGTAACGTTCTTTGCCTGCACAAGAGCAGCAGACTTTTGTTTTACACTAATACCCAGATACGTCTTTGCCATCTTTGACAAAGCGTCGAGTCCCGTCTGGAAGTTTGCTTCTTCTCCCTTCAGCGCGAATTCAAAATCGGGAGCCAGCGGATTGCTGTCGAAAGCCGAAATGAAGATAGCTTTCGGAGTTACCGTCGGATCAGCGATAACGTCGTACGGACGTTGGCGGATGAAAGCGAACATACCTGCTTGCAAAAGAGCTTCTTTTACTTGCTGGCCGCTCATCTTGGACGGGTCCATCTTGCCGAATTCCTCATAGTCTTGCTCAGTGGCAGCCTCTACGACGATGTTCAGCACCTTGCGGCGTGCACCACGCTCCACGCTTGTCACTACGCCGCTAACGGGCGAAACAAATTTCAATTCAGGATGATTCTTGTCGATAAACAAGGGTCCCCCGGCCATCACATATTCCTGCTCTTTGACCACCACTTTCGGAGTGATGCCTGTATAGTCATCGGGAACCAGCGAATAGAATCCCGGTTCCTTAACAGACACAAGTTCCTGGGCAGCAGCGCCTTTCAGGTTGATGTCAAGGCCTTTACGTAACTTAATTACATTTGCCATGCGTTTATTTAAAATAATGGTTTCATTAATTTGCCGCAAAAGTAGCAAAAAAGAACGTGAATAAAGAGTAAAAAAGAAAGGAATTACGGAGAAATTTCCGTAATCCCTTTCGTTAACGAACACGAGAACAAGGATTAGGGGTTAAGAATTAGGGATTAATACCCTGCGGAATCATAGTGCAGCCCACTAATCCTTAATCCTTAATCCCTAACCCCTAATCCTTATCATCACTTTTCTTCAGCGAACATCGGGTCCCATGCCGGCAGGCAGACGGGCTTTTGTTTAAACAGTTCCATCACTTTGGCGGGAACATACTTTGTCTCCACTACCAGACGGAACATGTATTCATTGAACCACTCGTCGGTCATGATGAGATGTCCCTGATAACCGGAAGCGGCTCCCCAACTGTTCTCTACCATCCATTTTACGGGCTTTCCGTCTTTGTTCAAGTCAACGGCCATCAAGGTCATGGCGTGGGAAGAGCCACTGGAGAAAGTCTGGATACGTTGCTTCTTGTCCATCCCGAAGGTGGTGCCCATCAGTGATTCGTAGTCATAGTTTTTCACATCGAGCAGACCGCGTTCGGAGTTCAGGAACTTGCCCACATCGCAAGAGAAGTACATCATGGTGCTGTCCTTCAAGGAGGCAATGGCCATCTCTTTGATGTCCTCTACGGGCAGGTTGACATAAGTCCAGTTCTTGCCGTCGTAACGGTGGCGGTCATAGTCTATTTCATAGCACTTGTAATACTCGCGACTGGGGTCGTTCATCAGCATTACGTAGTTGGTCAGCAGTTGTTTGTCTCCATATTTCTCAAGGAAAGACATGGGAGTGTGATGCTCTGTCTCCACAGGATTACCCTTGGCATCGTGGCGGACATAGTCGAACTCCGTGGGAGGTACACCGAGGTTCAGCACCAGCATGCGGTAGATGGTTCCGAGCATCGTAGTTTTCTCCTTCTCCAGAGCTTCGGGCTTGGCACCGGCGGCAGCCATGTCACGCAGTTGCAGACCATACTCTTTCAGCTTCAGAGAGATGAGGTTGGCCATGCGGGAGGTATTTTCACTGCTGTTTGTTTCGGGCATGGCATCTTTGGGAACAAGGCCGTATTTGGAAACAATGTCGGCCACACCGGTAAAGGTACCCCCATCGCTCAGCGGATGCTGGAAGAGCCATTCTACGGTCTTATCAGTCAGGGGACTCTTGGAGGTGTCGATGATGCCTTGCAAGAAGAGGTTTGCCTTCTCCAACTGGTCCCAGAAGAAGGGATAGACTTCGGAGAACTCGAAAGACTGGAAACCGTATTCGGCAAGAGTCTTGGCACGCATCACATTCAGCCCCGTAAACAGCCAGCAGCGGCCAGACGACTTCTGGTCGGTGATGCCTTTGGATTCTACCTTGATGGAGAAGTGGGTATCCATGCCCTGCATATTCTCCTGGTTGAGTGCCAGTTTACGGATGTCATTATTGCCTATGGCATTGCGGAGCGCCTTGTCGGCAGCCGTGCCTTGATAACTTTGCTTGATTTGTCCAAGCATTTCGGGGCTGATACCCCCTTTTCCCTCTTGTGCCTGCACAGAGAACAGTGCGGCACTCAGAACAATTACAGATAAAAATCGTTTCTTCATTCAGATTATGTGTTTTTAGTTATTGATGTCTTGCTTCGTGAAGCAGACAAAAGTAATGTCTTTTTTGATAATTTTAGTGACATCTTTAGATTTATTATCTATTACAGTGAAAACTATTCGGGATAAAATAGTTTCCTTTGCACCCACATTTCGTACGACATGAAAAGATATATACTAAGCATTATCGCACTGGTGCTGTTCGCCACCACCTTTTATGCCCAGGAACAGACTGCGGCCGCCACAAACGACAGCGTTCCTGCACTGACCAAAAAAGAACTACGCAAGCAAAAGGTAGCGCGTCGGAATCTGCATTACAATATTCTGGGCGGACCCAGCTACACCCCCGACTTCGGTGCCGTGCTGGGAGGAAGCGCCCTAATGACCTTCCGTATGAACCCCAGCGACACCACGCAGCTGCGCTCCGTAGTGCCCATGGCCATCGCCTTCATGTTCAACGGTGGCATCAATCTCTTCTCCAAACCGCAACTCTTCTTTAAGGGCGACCGTTTCCGTATCTTCGGAAAGTTCAGCTATAAAAATACGGAAGAAAACTTTTACGGCATCGGCTATAATACCAATAAAGATTATGTACGAAGCGACAGTACCAGCAAATACCGGTACAGCGGCGTGCAAATCAACCCCTGGTTCCTTTTCCGACTGGGCAACAGCAATATCTTTGCCGGACCTCAAATCGACATCAATTACGACCACTTGACGGAGCCCGGCAAGTTCTTGGTGGACGAACCCTCGTACAAAGAGGCAGGCGGTACGGCTAATGGCTATAACAACTTCAACTCCGGCCTCGGTTTCCTGCTGACATACGACAGCCGTGACGTCCCTGCCAACGCCTACCGTGGTATGTATCTGGATTTCCGCGGCATGATGTACGCCAAGTTCATCGGCAGCGACCAGACCTTCTACCGCCTAGAGATAGACTACCGCCAATACAAGTCACTGGGCAAGCGCAGGGTGCTCGCGTGGACGGCACAGACCAAGAACGTGTTCGGTGACGTCCCTCTGACGCAATATGCCCTCACCGGAACGCCTTTCGACCTGCGCGGCTACTACATGGGGCAATATCGCGACAAGTCCTCGCATGTGGTCATGGCAGAGTACAGACAGATGCTCAATACCGACCGCAGCACTTGGGTGAAGCGGATGCTCAACCACATAGGTTTTGTAGCCTGGACCGGCTGCGGCTTCATGGGCCCCACTCCCGGCAAGATAGAGGGTGTACTGCCCAACTATGGTGTAGGTCTACGCATTGAGGTACAGCCACGCATGAACGTCCGCCTGGATTTAGGCAAAAACACGGTAAACAACCAGATGTTGTTTTACTTCAATATGACAGAAGCGTTTTGAGTAACGCCCTGCCTACCTGCCCATCCCTTTCCTATGGAGAATGATGTTTGAAAGCCTTTAATCGCCTCTCACTCACAAGGTTATTCAAGCTCACCTCTATAGGAAGCTCACTTCCTTATAACATCGGAACACCTTGAGAAACAAACATTTTATTTTTCTTTTATTTTTCTTGCATCGGTAAAAGATTATCCATACTTTTGGCAATCACATTTCTTTTTATCAAAAAAGAAAGCAAACGAGCGGATACATGAAAGCCCTTGAAGTACTCTTCTGGATAAGTTTATTCATAGTGTTCTATACCTATATAGGTTATGGTATACTATTATATATCCTGGTCAAGATAAAAGAATGTTTCCGCAAGCCTACGCCCCGTCCGATGCCTGCCGACGATGCTTTGCCCCCATTGACGCTGTTTATCGCCGCCTACAACGAAGAAGATGTAGTGGACGAAAAGATGCGCAACTGCCTGGAGCTGGACTATCCCACCGACAAGCTACACATCCTCTGGGTGACCGACGGCAGCAACGACCATACCAACGAACGCCTCTCTCACTGGCCGCAAGCCACCGTCCTCCACCAACCCCAACGCCAAGGCAAGACAGCCGCCCTGAACCGCGGTATACATTTCGTAGAAACGCCCCTTGTCGTGTTCACCGATGCCAATACTCACCTCAACCGCGAAGCCCTGCGGGAGATAGTGCACGCCTTCACCGACCCTAAAGTGGGATGCGTGGCAGGCGAAAAACGTATCGCCGTGCAAAGCAAGGACAATGCTGCCTCGGGGGGAGAAGGACTATACTGGAAATACGAATCCACCCTCAAAGCGCTCGACGCACGCCTCTATTCGGCAGTAGGCGCAGCGGGTGAGTTGTTTGCCATGCGCCGCGAGCTGTTCGAGGAAATGCGGACAGACACGCTGCTCGACGACTTCATACTCTCCCTGCGCATCGTCATGCAGGGACACGCCATTGCCTATTGCGCCAATGCCTATGCCGTAGAAAGCGGCTCGGCAGACATGCGCGAGGAAGAAAAGCGCAAGGTGCGCATCGCTGCCGGCGGCTTGCAGTCCATCTGGCGGCTGCGTCCGCTGCTCAACCCGTTCCGTTACGGCACATTCTGTTTCCAATATATTTCCCACCGGGTGCTGCGCTGGTCGCTCACTCCTATCCTATTGTTTCTACTGCTTCCCCTCAACACAATTCTCATCTTTACGACAAGCACGCCATTACTGTATGCCGTCATCTGGCTGTTACAAACTCTTTTCTACCTCATGGGAAGTTGGGGGCATTACCTTTCAACGAAGCATATAAAAAACAAAATACTTTTCATCCCCTACTATTTCCTCTTCATGAACGTCAACGTCATACGAGGATTCAACTACCTGTGCAAACGCAAAGGCAATGCAAGCGGCGCATGGGAGAAGGCCAGAAGGGCATGAAACTAATACTATAAGAATGAAAAACATTTTGAAACAAGCTGAAAACGCCGAGAGACTGTTGAAGCTGACGTCAGATACCATGCTCCTTCTGAACCGGGACGGCATTTGCATGGACATCGCAGTGCACAATGTAAACCTTTGGTTCATGAAGGAAGAAAAGCTGCTGGGCAAGAATCTGTTCCAACTGATACCGCCGTCCACTTACTACCAAGTATATCCGGAGTTCAAGAAGGTACTGACGCAAAAGGTACGTTCAGTCCATAATTACGAAATGACACTGGGTCACACTACCTATTACTTTAAATGCATCATGTACCCGTACGACGGCATGGTCCTCTGCCAGTACCGCGACATCACAGAACGCAGCCAGCGCAAACTGGAACTCGAAAAGAAAAACCACGAGCTCAACGAAATACAAAAGGCCGCCCTCATCGGAAACTGGCAATACGATACCCAGACCCGCATATTCTGTTATGCAGGTCATACGGGTATCATGTGTTCGGAAGAGGTGCAGCACATCAATATGGACAATTATCTGGAACTTATCCTTCCTGAAGACCGGAAAAGCTTTACCGGCTGGATGAAAGAGAATCTGAAAGGCAAGATGGAAAACAGCGTGGACTACCGCATCTTCCTCAAAGGAAACATTTTCTATATCCGCCTCAAAGCGTTTGCCCGCGAACGGCAGAAAGACGGGAATGTCACTATAGAAGGATACATACAGAACATTACCGACATACAGAAACGGCGCAACGACATCAATCTGCTGACACATGCCATCAACAACTCCACCGAGGACATTTATTCGGCACACGAAGACGGCACGCTGATATTCTGCAACCGTTGCTTCAAGGAACGGCATGGCATCGGTAATGGCCAAGACCTCACCCGGATGAAGATATACGACCTGCCCTCATACGGCAGGGATGAAACATCCTGGAAAGAGTTTGCCAACCGTGTCAAACGTGGAGAGACGAACCACGGATACATCGTCTACCATCCGCTGCCCAAGCGTCCGGAAGTACTCGCCATTGAAGGAAACGCTTATTGGGTGACAAGCGACAAAGGGGAAGGAACCATCTGGACATTCGGAAGAGACGTATCGACACGCATCCGGCATGAGCAGCAAATCAAACAGTTCAACCAGATTTTGGACAAAATCATCGAAAACCTCCCGGCAGGCATTGTTGTGAAGGACATCAACAACAACTTCAAGTACCTCTACCGCAACCGCGAATCGTATAACCGCGAAATCCCCATACAAGAGGCATTGGGAAAGGACGACTTCGATTTTTATCCTCTGGAGACTGCTCAGGAAAAGAGGGCGCAAGACATCGAAATAGCCAGAACCGGCAAAAAGATGCACTGGATTGCGGAAGAACGCGACGGAAACGGAAATCCCATCTATCTGGACAAACGGAAGATGAAGATTGAAAGCAACGACTTCTCCCCCATCCTGCTGAACATCGAATGGGACATCACGGAAATGGAACAGATGAAACGGGAACTGCTCGTAGCCAAGGAGAAAGCCGAGACCTCCGACCGGCTCAAATCTGCCTTTCTCGCCAACATGAGCCACGAGATACGCACACCGCTCAATGCCATTGTAGGCTTCTCACGAATTATTGCCGAAAGTACCGACGAGGAAGAACGGCTAGGCTATTACGAAATAGTGGAATCGAACAACGAACGCCTGCTCCAGCTCATTAACGAAATCCTCGACTTATCAAAAATAGAATCGGGCATCGTGGAGTTCACCATCACGCCCGTACGCCTCCATCCACTCTGCAAGGAGATACATGACGCACATATTTTCCGCTGTCCCGAAGGAGTGGAACTGATATACGAACCCTCTGACGAGAATATCGTGATTGACGGAGACAAGAACCGGATTTTCCAGGTCATTTCCAATCTGATAGGCAATGCCTTCAAGTTCACCACCACCGGGCACATCAGTTACGGGTATCGCCGGGAAGGCAAGTATGTAGCATTCCACGTCACCGATACGGGTATGGGCATTGCACCGGACAAGGTGGACCGGGTATTCGAACGTTTCGTCAAGGTGAACAACTTTGCCCAGGGCACCGGATTGGGACTTTCTATCTGCAAAACCATCATCGAACGTCTGGGTGGCAACATATCCGTCACTTCAGAGGTGGGTAAAGGCACCACATTTACTTTTGTTCTCCCGCTGGAATCCACCAGCAAAACAGAGGCGGAAAAGAAAGAAGAGGACAACCAGGAAACGACAGCAGAGACACACTCCACAGAGCAGAGGGGCAAAAATGCAGCCCCCGGAGATTCCCCGAAGAATGAAGAGGTCGGAGCACTCCCTACCCCTCCTTCCAAGACCATCCTGATTGCCGAAGATACAGAAAGCAACTTCATCCTAATTAACGCCATTTTAGGCCGACTCTATCGGCTGAAACATGCCAAAGACGGCATGGAAGCCGTAACGATGTTCGAGGAAGTCCACCCCGACCTCATCTTGATGGACATGAAAATGCCCAACCTTGGCGGAATCGACGCCACTCGCATCATCCGTGAACTGGTACCGGACGTCCCCATCATCGCCCTTACAGCCTATGCCTACGAGCACGACAAGCAAGCTGCCCTGGAAGCAGGTTGCAACGACTTCCTTACCAAACCCTTCACTCAAGAAGTGCTGAAGGAAACCATCAAGAAATGGCTGGATGATAAAGGATGACTGAAAAACAGTCATCCTCCACTTTATGCAAAAATATCACTTCGCTGGATATAAGCAATCACATCCCCTTTATTGACCACATCCCCTTGCTTGGCACAGACTTCCACCACACGTCCGGTAAATCCGGTCCATATCTTCTCGTATTCGCCCCACGGCGTAGAGATGTAGCAGAACACCTCATCATGCTGGTACTTGCGTCCGATGAAAGGAGCAGAAGAAGGACCTTCGACGGAAACCTCCCAAAGCACTTGCCCCTTGGAAGGCGCGATTATCGGGTCTGCCTTGGCACGCTTCAGCTTCTTGATTTCTTCTTCCGAGTATCCGTTTTTGGCCATCGCCGCATCCTTGGCACGCTGCAGGTCATCCTCAAAACGTTTCTTGGCAACGCCGGATTTATAGTCGCGATACTGTCGGTCGTGCATGGCAAGCTCGAAGAGTTCCTCGTCATCATCGCCATATTCCCAACCGTTTTCGTCCATCTCTTTCCGGTATGTATCCAGAGCATCCGGGTAGTTCAGCTGTGGGTCCGTATCCACGAACTCAAAGCCTTTGGACTTGGCCAGTTCCACTATCTCGGGCGCTAAAGTACCGGGGAGGCGTCCGCTCTTGCCCAGAATCATGTCCCACGTATGGTTGTCTATCATCGTCCAACGCTCCTCTCCCTTTACCTGCTGCATGAGGTTCATCAAAGCCACATTCTTCACATACTGGCTGAAAGGAGTCACCAAAGGAGGATAACCCAGCTTGGGCCATACATATTCCACTTCGTCGAACAGCATGACGAGCAGGTCGTCCAGACTGAGTTCCGGCTCGTTCTTACCGCGCAGTATCATGTTGATGCCGGAATGCACTCCCTTCAAGTCGGCCATCATGGAGCCCATCATGCCACCCGGCAAACCGCACTTCAGCAAGAGTGAGGACATATGTTTATTGGTGGGGTCCATGAAATAACCCAAGAACTCGTCAATGAACTCCTGCGTCATGGCACGGGCTTTCATGTAGGCTTTCATGTTTATGTCGGGCACTTGGAAACCCAGGTCTTTCAGCATGGCCTGCACGGAGATGATGTCCGGATGAACCTTGCCCCACGACATGGGTTCCATCGCCACATCGATGATGTCGGCACCGTTCTCACAGACTTCGAGAATGGAAGCCATGGAAAGTCCGGGACCGCTATGCCCGTGGTATTGTATCAGCACATCGGGGTGCTTCTCCTTAATGGTTCTGACAAGCTGTCCCAGCATACCCGGACGTCCGATGCCCGCCATATCCTTCAAGCAGATTTCAGGTGCCCCGGCTTCAATCAACCGGTCGGCAATACTGGCATAGTATTCCACCGTATGGACGGGAGAATACGTGATGCAGAGCGTAGCCTGCGGTATCATGCCCGCTTCCAGAGCATATTTGATAGAAGGAATTATATTCCGCGTCTCGTTCAATCCGCAGAAGATACGGGTAATGTCCACACCCTGGGCATGCTTCACCTTGTACATCAGCCGGCGCACATCTGCCGGAACGGGATACATGCGCAGTGCATTTAGCCCGCGGTCGAGCATATGCGTCTGTATGCCTGCTTCCCTAAAAGGTGCGGTAAAGGCGCGTACAGCCTTGTTGGGATTTTCACCATACAGAAGGTTTACCTGCTCAAAAGCTCCTCCGTTTGTTTCAACGCGTGCAAAACAACCCATTTCAACTATCAACGGAGCAATACGTACCAACTGGTCTACCCGGGGTTGATACTTACCGGACGACTGCCACATGTCCCGGTAAACAAGACTGAATTTAATTTCCTTTTTCATCATAGTCAATAATAAGAGATTTTCCTTCGGTTAACTTAACATATACAAATATAAAGGATTATTCTGACATATAGTCAAGAATAACCCTTAAAAATTCATCATAAGCAATATGTTATATATCATATTGCTACTATCAAATTATTATCAGATGAAATCTTTCAATTCATCCTGCAACTTCTGGCGCGTAAAGAAGATGCGGCTTTTCACCGTTCCGAGCGGAAGGCCGAGGCGTTCGGCAATCTCGCGGTACTTGAAACCGGACACATGCATGGAGAAAGGGACTTTATAGTCGCGTGGAAGGGCATTGACGATGCGATGCATTTCTTTCAGGTCGTAGGCACCCTCGGTACTGGCAAAACCAGAGTCCTGGGGCATGCTGAGGTGATACTGATTGTCCGTCTGGTCCACAAAAGTCTGTTCGCGAACTATTTTCCGGTAATTATTGATAAAGATGTTGCGCATAATGGTATACATCCAACCTCTGAAATTGGTGTCGGGTTCAAATTTGTCTTCGTTATCCAAAGCCTTGAGAGATGTCTCTTGCAACAAATCATTCGCTTCTTCCCGGTCGGCTGTCAACTTGTATGCAAAGCGAAGCAGTTCTTCTTGCACTGCAAGCAAATCTTTTCTAAAACTGTAAGTATTCATACTTTGCTCAATTTTTAAATAGTTAATAATGGTTTAGGTTTTACGATTGCAAGTATAAGGAAAATTTGAAGCCCCGGGGGACGGAATACGGTTTTTATTAGGGGTGAAAACTATCATTTGACAGTTTACACCCCCCTCTCTGATAGTTTACGGGTGATATTATATGCTGAAAACCATCATTTTTCCGAAGATTTCGTAAATGTTACGTGATTTTTTTATAGCTTTGCCTACATATAGGAAAACACTTTTATTACATAAAAACACTTTATTTTATGAAATCATTTCAATTTAAGTCACTTCTTCTGCTGACTACCCTTATCATTTCCCTGCCCTCCTTTGGACAAGGACTGAAGGCGTTCAAGCTGAAGAACGGTCTTTCCGTATATATATGGGAAGATGAATCCAAATCGGACGTGTTCGGACTGGTAGGCGTACGTGCCGGTTCCATCAACGACCCCGAAGAGTACACGGGACTTGCACACTACCTGGAGCACGTCATGTTTAAAGGAACAGACAAGATAGGCGCGCTGAACTGGACGGAAGAAGAACCGATCTACAAGGAAATCATCGCCAAGTACGACCAGATGGCCGAAGAAGCCGACCCGGTAAAAAAAGAAGCCATCAGCAAGGAAATCAATGAGCTGACCGTCAAGGCCGGAAAGCTGGGGCTTCCCAATGAATACTCCAACCTGATGGAAAGCATGGGCGCCAAAGGGGTAAATGCAGGAACCTACTATGACTGGACCTTCTATCACAGCTCCTTCCCTGCCTATCAGATAAACAAATGGCTGGAGATTTCCTCACAACGTTTCCTGCATCCCGTATTCCGTTCCTTCCAGTCGGAGCTGGAAAACGTGTACGAAGAATATAACCGTTCACAAGATGACCAGGGACGTGCACAGAACCAGTTCGTGATGGAGAAAGCTTTTGAGGGACATCCTTACTCCCGTTCCATCATCGGCCTGCCCGAACATCTGAAGAATCCCCGCCTGAGCAAGCTGATTGAATTCTACGAACAATGGTATGTACCCGAAAACATGGTACTGGTACTCGTAGGAAACATCAAAGCCCAACAAATCAGCGGACGCATCAATGCTGCCTTCGGACGTCTGGCTGCTAAGCCCGCACCCGAGCGCAAGGTCTACCAGAACCTCGAAATAAAGGGCCGCAAACAGTATTCGGCTAAAGTGGGATTCTACCCGCAAGTGGCAATGGTATTCAATGGAGTACCTGCCGGACATCCCGACGAAGACGCTCTGAACATCGCCCTGGCACTGCTGAACAACAACAGTCAGACCGGAACTATGGACAAGCTGGTACTGGACGGTGAACTGACCAGCGCCGGAGCCTACACCCGTACTTTCCGCGAACAAGGACGCGCCATCGTAGCGGCCATTCCCCTCTACGACGAAAACCAGCGCCGTTTCGAGTCTACCAAGAGCGCCGAAAAGAAAGCTTTGAAAGCCATCCAGCAAATCGCCAACGGAGAATTCGAGGATTGGAAAATTGATGCCATCAAAGCCGAGAAATGCCGCCAGTTCGACCTGGAAATGGAGTCGAACGAGGACAAGGCCATGATACTGATGAACGCCTTCTACAACGAGCAGGATTTAGGCGACATACTCAACTACAAGGACAAGATTATGGCCATCACTACTGACGACATCAAGCGGGTAGCCAAGAAATACCTGTCGGACAACTACCTGGCCCTATATATCGAAAAAGGGAAACCTGACAAAAACGCCAAGATTGAGAAGCCGGGGTACAAACCCGTAGAACCTCCGGTAGGCAAGGAATCGCTTTATGCAACGCAATTCAAGAACCTGCCCATCGGACAGATGGAAGAGAAATTCGCAGACTACGGCGAAGTGCAAATCAAGCAGCTGAACGACCGTTCCAAGATGTACTACACGCCCAACAAGGAGAACAACGTATTCCAGTTGGTTGTACAATACGGAGCCGGTGAACGCGAATTCCCAAAACTTGGCTATGCCGCCCAGTTGATGAACAACGCAGGCATCATGGGGGCCTACGAACCGCAAGAGTTGAAAGAAGAACTCAGCAAGCTGAACGCAACCTGCCACGTGACAGCCGATGATGACAACCTCTACATCATCATGGAGGGCTACGAAGCCACCCTGCCGCAAGCCTGCCAGCTACTTTCACGCCAGATTCTGATGCCGAAATTGGACGAAAAGCAACTGGCACGTCTGAAAGGTTCGGCAATGGGTATGCGCCAGCAGCGTAAAGACAACGTCAGCATCCTGAACGAAGCGCTGCGCCAGTACATGCTCTACGGAGAGAAATCAGACTACATCAAGGAGCTGACCGACAAGGAGATTTACGAATTGCAGATTTCAGAACTGACGGGCGACATCAACCGTGCCTCCAACTACGAGGCAAAGGTATTCTTTACCGGAACACTCCCCTTCGACCAAGTATACGACATCCTGAGCAAGAACCTCCCGTTGGTAGCCAACGAACGCCCGTCCAACTCCCCGCAGGCAAAGGAGATGATGCCGGTAACCGAAAACACCGTCTACTTCCTGCCTAACAACGATGCAGAACAAGCCCAAATCCACCTCTACATCCCGATGCAGAAGGCTGACAAGAAGGACGACGTGCTGCGTAGCGCATTCAACCAGTACTTCGGTCTCGACTTCACCGGCATCGTTCTGAACGAAATACGCGAAAAACGCTCCATGGCCTATACAGCCTACGCATTCGTCGGCACGCAAGGCATAGCCGGAAAAGCAAGCTACCTGCGCGGCTACATCGGTACCCAGAACGACAAGGCAAACGATGCATTGGACGTACTGATGAGTCTCGTCAATGACATGCCGAAGAATCCGGAACGTATCGGCAACATCAAGAGCTACCTCCGCCAAGCCATGCTGACCAGCCACCCCAGCTTCCGCAACAAAGCTATGGAACTGGTAGACTTGGGCTACAGAGGCTACACGGACGACCCAGCCAAAGAAAACCTGCCGAAAGTAGATGCACTGACCTTTGACGACATCGTGAAGTTCTACGAAGAGAACATCAAAGGCAAACCTTACTGCATCTCCATCATGGGCAACCCGAAGGACATCGACCTGAAGCGGCTGGAGAAATTCGGCAAGGTAGTGAAACTGAACGAACGCAAGCTCTTCAACACGAAGGATGCATTGTTCTAACCTAGTCTTATCTCTTTAGCAATCCTATCCTCGCTCCCTTTAATAAGGGGAACGAGACATATGAAAAATTCCCCGACATTTCGGTTTGAAAATGCCGGGGAATCTTATTTTAAAACATCTGGGAAGTGCTTCTCCGGAATGTCCGAGTTTCACCGGAAAATCCCTGAGGTTTTCAGACTGCAAACAACGGACTACATTTCCTGCTCCTCTTCATTACCCGAAAGGATAGGAAGGCAAATCCTATACTTTACTGCCAGTATACGGGTAACGAACACCGTCACACCACCCACAATCTGGCACACGAAAGACTCCATCCCCAAAAGGTGGCACATCCAGTAGAAGGTTCCTCCCACCACACAAGCCATCGCATAAATCTCCTTCCGGAATATCAGCGGAATTTCGTTGATGAATACGTCACGTATCACACCTCCCGCAGCCCCGGTAATGCTGCCCATGATGATGGCCACCCAGAAGGGATAGCCCAGCGCGATGCTCTTGCCCACACCAACGACCGTGAACAGTGCCAGGCCGATACTGTCGAATATGAAGAATGTATTGTGCAGATGGATGAGATGCTTACCGAAGAGGATGACCCACAACAAGGCCAGTCCGGTACAAATCAAATAAATAGGGTCCGTCATCCAACCCGGGGTGACGTCCAGCAGCAGGTCGCGTATCGTACCGCCTCCGATGGCCGTCACAAAACCCACCACATACGCTCCAAACCAGTCGAACCGCTTGGCCGAGGCCAGACGTATGCCACTAATGGCAAAGGCAAATGTGCCAATGAAATCGAGTATCTGAACAAATGTTGGCATTATCACTTTGAGAATTAAAAATTAAAAATTAAACAAGTGCTTCGAGTATCCAAAATTAAATCCGAGTATCCAAAACCGAAAAAGATAATACATATTTCAACAGACACTCTGAAAATAATAGGCAAAGTAACAAATAATTTCCCTAAGAAAGCGTATTTTTGTATCGACATTTTTTTACCAATTACGACAATGAAAATAACAATCGTATCGGGCGCACGCCCCAACTTCATGAAAATAGCCCCCATCTGCCGCGCCATCGACGCCGCCAGAGAGGCAGGAAAGAACATCTCCTACCGCATCGTCTACGCCGGTCCGCAGGATGACACCAGCCTGGATGCCTCGCTCTTCTCCGACCTCTCTATGAGGAAACCGGATGCCTGCCTCGGCGTCACCGGACATGACCACTCGCAGGTGGCAGCCTCCATCATGCTTGCCTTCGAGCGCGAGTTGGACGGGCACCCAGCACAAGTCGTACTGGTGGTAGATGACATGACCGCCACCATGAGTTGCTCCATCGTCGCCAAGAAGCGCGGGCTGAAGGTGGCGCACGTCATAGCAGGCACGCGCTCCTTCGACATGAACATGCCTCGCGAAGTGAACCGAACCATCGTGGACGCCATCTCCGACTATCTCTTCACTGCCGGCATGGTGGCCAACCGCAATCTCAACCAAGAGGGTATGATACCCGACTATATCCACTACGTGGGCAACATACTGATTGACACCATCCGCTTCAACCGCCACCGCCTGGTGCAGCCCATGTGGTTCTCCAGCCTCGGCCTGCGGAAAGGAAACTACTTGCTACTCACCCTCAACCGCCGTGACCTACTGGAGAAGAAGGCAGTGCTACACTCCCTGCTCCAGACCGTCATCGAAAAGGCCGACGGCATGCCTATCGTCGCCCCTCTGCACCCCTATGTACAAAAGGCAGTGAAGTCACTGGGACTGGATGCCCCTAACCTGCACATCCTGCCTCCACAGAGCTACCTGCACTTCGGATTCCTCATCAACCAGGCACGGGGCATCGTCACCGACTCGGGAAACATCGCCGAAGAAGCTACCTTCCTCGACGTCCCCTGCATCACCCTCAATACCTATGCCGAGCATCCCGAAACCTGGCGCATCGGTACCAACGAGCTGGTAGGCGAAAATTCCTTCGCTCTCTCCGCCTCGCTCGACAAGCTGCTGCACGGAGAATGGAAGCACACCACCCTGCCCGACCGCTGGGACGGACGAACGGCGGAACGCATCGTACAGACACTACTGAACGGCAACAATTCATAATCCTCCATAAATTCTATCCCAAGCTTGCAAACGTCTATCCCAAACCTACGGACGCTTATCCCAAGCTTGGGTTTTTCTATCCCAAGGCTTGGGATAGAACTTTCTCCATACGTTGTGCAACTTTATCCTTTATATCCGGCAACTTTTCTATAAGGATTCTGTACGTTTTTTATCTGTATCCGGCAAACAAGACATACGACTTTCACGTTCATTTAACCATATCTCCCGTTTCTTTAGTCTATATTTGCTTCTTGATTAACCTTAATTTGTTAACTTTGCACCCGAATTATCTGTAACTTATGAAGCAAAGATATACAATTTACGCCCTTTTCCTGCTGTCACTGTTCGTCTCCATCAGCGCATCCGCCCAGATAAAGGGTGTCATCACAGACTCCCTCACGAACGAACCGCTGATGTACATCACCGTACAGTATGAAGGGAAAGGTGTAGGCGGCATCTCCAACGCAAACGGTGAATACCAGGTGGAAACCCGCAAAGGCTGGGATGAGCTGACGTTCTCCGCCGTAGGCTATATCACCAAGAAAGTAAAACTGAAACCCGGCACCCGGGTGCTGAACGTCAAACTGCAATCGGATGACATCATGCTCTCCGAGGTCGTGGTGAAGCCCAAAAAGGAGAAATATTCCCGCAAGAACAACCCCGCCGTGGAGTTCATGAAGAAGGTCATCGAGAACAAGAAGGCGCTGAAACTGGAAGAGAACGACTACTACCAGTACCAGAAGTACGAAAAGATGAAGATGTCGCTCAACGACGTCACCCCTGACAAAATGGAAAAAGGCATCTACAAGAAATTCTCCTTCTTCAAAGACCAGGTGGAGGTATCACCCAAGACCAACAAAATGATTCTACCCATCTCCATCAAGGAGACGGCCAGCAAGACCATTTTCCGTAAAAGCCCCAAAAGCGAAAAGACCATCATCGAAGGTATGAACTCCACCGGTATCGAAGAGTTCTTCAACACCGGAGACATGCTGGGGACCATCCTTACGGACGTATTTTCCGACATCAACATCTATGACGACGACATCCGCCTGCTGCAACGCCGCTTCGTCAGCCCCATCGGCCGCGGAGCCATCAGCTTCTACAAATACTACTTGATGGACACGCTCATGGTGGATAGGCAGGAGTGCGTGCACCTCACCTTCGTTCCCCAGAACCCACAGGACTTCGGTTTCACGGGGCACCTCTACGTGGTGAAGGACTCCACCTATGCCGTGAAGAAATGTACCATGAACCTGCCCAAGAAGACGGGTGTCAACTTCGTGGAAAACCTCGACATCGTGCAGCAGTTCGAACAACTGCCCGACGGAAACTGGGTGCTGACCGATGACGACATGACCGTGGAACTGCACTTTGTGAAAGGCATCCAAGGCCTGGAAGTGCAACGGACCACCAAATACAGCGACTATCAGTTCACGGAGATAGAACCCCGCCTCTTCCGCCTGAAAGGAAATGTCATCAAGGAGGCGAACATGCTTGCCAAGAGCGACGAGTATTGGGCGAAAGTGCGCCAAGTGCCCCTCACCAAGAAGGAGAGCACGATGGACGTATTCATGAACCGCATCGAACAGATTCCCGGCTTCAAGTACGTCATCTTCGGGGCGAAAGCCTTGATTGAGAACTTCGTGGAGACGGGCAGCAAGAACCATCCCAGCAAGTTCGACTTCGGCCCTATCAATACAATGATAACCAGCAACTACGTCAACGGCACGCGCTTCCGTCTGAGCGGCATGACGACCGGTAACCTCGACCCGCATTGGAGCCTAAGCGGTTACGGTGCCTACGGAACCAAGGACAAGAAATGGTTCTACTCCGGGCAGGTGGCCTATTCCTTCAACAAACGAGAATACGTATTGTGGGAGTTCCCGAAGCACTACATCGCCTTCAAGTACACCTACGACGTGATGTCTCCCATGGACAAGTACCTCGCCACGGACAAGGACAACTTGTTTGTCGGTTGGAAATGGACTACGGTAGACCAAATGTCCTACATGCGCGACGCCACGCTGACCTACGAGCTGGAGACCAATACCGGCTTCTCCGTACAGGCCATGGCACGCCACCGCAACGACCAGCCTGCGGGGCAACTGCAATACTGGAAGAACAACGGAGAAACACCCGGACAGTGGGATGAAAAGAATACGCTGGTGCACGACATCACCACTACCGAGCTGGGTGTGACCCTGCGTTACGCTCCTGGTGAAACCTTCGTCAACACCAAACAGCGCCGCGTGCCCGTATCGTTGGATGCGCCCACCTTCACCCTCTCCCACACCGCCGGATTCAAGGGCGTGCTGGGTGGAGAGTACAACTTCAACTTGACGGAAGCCAGCATCCGGAAGCGCTTCTGGCTCGGCTCGTGGGGCAAGCTGGACGTAACGGCACGTGCCGGTGCGCAATGGAACACCGTTCCCTTCCCCCTGCTGAACCTACCGATGGCGAACCTCTCGTACATTACGCAGAACAACGAGTCCTTCAACCTCATCAACAACATGGAGTTCCTGAACGACCGTTACGCCTCCCTCAACCTAAGCTACGACATGAACGGAAAACTCTTCAACCGCATCCCGCTCATCAAGAAGCTGAAGTGGCGCGAGATGTTCCGCATCCGTGGTCTGTGGGGCACGCTGACGGACAAGAACAACCCATACAAGAGCAACAATCCCGACTTGTTCCTCTTCCCCATGCGCGACGGTGTACCCACCAGCCACGTCATGGGCAAGACTCCCTATGTGGAAGCCAGTGTAGGTATCTACAATATCTTCAAGCTGCTCCACATAGAATATGTACGCCGACTGACCTATACGGATATACCGGGAGTGAAGAAGGGCGGTATACGCTTCATGATATTAATGATTTTTTAAGAGTTACATACTATGCAACCATTAGCAGAACGGCTTAGACCAAGAACATTAGATGAATATATCGGTCAGAAACATTTAGTGGGACCGGGTGCAGTGCTGCGTAAGATGATTGATGCAGGACGTATCTCTTCGTTTATCTTATGGGGCCCTCCGGGAGTGGGAAAGACAACCCTGGCACAGATTATCGCCAACAAGCTGGAAACCCCTTTCTATACACTTAGTGCCGTGACCAGCGGTGTGAAGGATGTACGCGACGTGATAGAGCGTGCCAAGAGCAACCGCTTCTTCTCGCAAGCCAGTCCCATCCTCTTCATCGACGAGATACACCGTTTCAGCAAGTCGCAGCAAGACTCGCTGTTGGGAGCCGTGGAGCAAGGCACCGTGACGCTGATAGGCGCCACCACGGAGAACCCTTCGTTCGAGGTCATCCGCCCGCTACTATCCCGCTGCCAGCTCTATACCCTGAAGTCACTGGAGAAGGACGACCTGCTGGAACTGCTGCAACGCGCCATCACCACGGACACCGTGCTGAAGGAACGGAAAATAGAACTGAAAGAAACCACTGCCATGCTCCGCTTCAGCGGAGGAGACGCCCGCAAGCTGCTCAACATCCTCGAACTGGTGATAGATTCCGAAGCCACCGACCCTGTCCTCATCACGGATGACATGGTGACCGAACGCCTTCAACAGAACCCTCTTGCTTACGATAAGGATGGCGAGATGCACTACGACATCATCTCCGCCTTCATCAAATCCATTCGCGGCAGCGACCCGGATGGCGCCATTTACTGGCTGGCACGCATGGTAGAAGGCGGTGAAGACCCTGCCTTCATAGCTCGCCGCCTCGTCATCTCCGCTTCCGAAGACATCGGACTGGCCAACCCCAACGCGCTGCTGCTTGCCAACGCCTGCTTCGACACGTTGATGAAAGTGGGATGGCCCGAAGGACGTATCCCCCTGGCAGAAGCCACCATATACCTTGCCACCAGCCCCAAGAGTAATTCAGCCTATATGGCCATCAACAATGCCCTGGAACTGGTACGCGAAACGGGCAACCTCCCCGTCCCCCTGCACCTGCGCAATGCGCCCACCAAGCTGATGAAGCAGTTGGGCTACGGCGAGAAGTACAAGTACGCCCACGACTACCCCGGCAACTTCGTCAAGCAGCAATTCCTGCCCGACGAATTGAAAGACCGCCGTATCTGGGAGCCACAACTCAACCCTGCCGAGCAGAAGCACAAGGAACGGATGCAGCAACTCTGGGGAGAGGAAAAGAAATGGTAAACTATCAATTAAAATTAAAAATTAAAAGTTAGAGATTAAAAGTCGGATACAGAAAATCCCCACAACAAATAACTTATAACTCATAACTCCATGAATATAGTAGTATTAGACGGCTATGCCGCCAACCCCGGTGACCTTTGCTGGGACGAATTGCAAGCCTTGGGCGAGTGCACCATCTACGACCGCACCGCCCCTGCGGAAGTATTGGAACGCGCCGCTGGTGCAGAAATCCTGCTGACCAACAAAACCGTGCTCACCGCCGAGCACATGGCGGCACTGCCCGAACTGAAATACATCGGTGTGCTGGCTACCGGATACAACATCGTAGACACCGCCGCTGCCAAAGAACGCGGCATCATTGTCACCAATATTCCCGCCTACAGCACCGACTCCGTTGCCCAGATGGTCTTTGCCCATATTCTGAACATCACCCAGCAAGTGCAACACCACTCTGAAGAGGTGCACCGGGGCCGCTGGACAGCAAGCAAGGACTTCTGCTTCTGGGACACGCCTCTCATCGAACTGCGCGAAAAGAAGCTTGGAATCGTAGGCCTGGGCCACACCGGCTTCACCACCGCCCGCATCGCCATCGGCTTCGGTATGAAGGTATGTGCCTACACCTCCAAGACCAACTTCCAGCTTCCTCCCGAAATCCGCAAGATGGAGCTGGACGAGTTGTTCCGCGAATGTGACATCATCAGTCTGCACTGTCCCCTCACCGACTCCACCCGCGAGATGGTGAATGCAGAACGGCTTCGGTTGATGAAGCCCACCGCCATTCTCATCAATACCGGACGCGGCCCGCTCATCAACGAACAAGACCTTGCCGACGCACTTAACAACGGTACCATCTATGCCGCCGGCGTAGACGTACTCTCGCAAGAACCTCCCCGTGCCGACAATCCGTTGCTCTCCGCCCGCAACTGCTACATCACTCCGCACATTGCCTGGGCAAGCACCGCCGCGCGCGAACGCCTCATGCAGATTATGCTCGAGAACATCAAGGCCTACCAAGACGGCAAGCCGGTGAACGTAGTGAATAAATAAGCAAACAACATGGGAAAGTCCGCCGTAAAAGGTCTGTTCTACATCTGTCTGATAGCAGCGACATTCGTCTTGGCCACCATCACCATAATGGCAGCCTTCTCAGGAAATGTAGCTCCGGTCGATTCCGTCATCATGCCATTACTGGGGCTGGCAGTGCCCGTACTCCTGATTGTCAATCTGATAACGGCACTCTGCTGGGCATTGGCCCGTAAGCGCTGGGCACTGGTTCCGCTGGTGGCATTCTTCTGCAACTGGGGATATCTGACGTCTGTCTTCCAGCTCCACCTGCCGAAAGACAAAACCCCGGCAGGCAAGTATCTGAAGATAGCCACCTACAACATACACAACTTCGGAGGTGAGATTACCGGTTATTCCTGCAAGGAGATAGCCCGGTACATGCAGCAGGAAGGCGTGGATGTGCTGTGCTTCCAGGAGTTCGGAGACAACAGCGATTTCCCCACAGACAGCATACGGCGCGTACTCTCGCATTGGTCACACGCGCTCATCCCTTCTGAAGACTCCGTCAAGGGCGTACTGCCTATCGCCGTATTCAGCCGCTATCCATTGGCGAACCACCGTTTCATCACTTACCAGCACAGCTCCAACTGTAGCATGATGTGCGATGTAGTGATGGGTACGGATACCATACGTCTGATAAACAACCACCTGCAGACCACCAGCGTTAGCCAGAAGCGCAGGAAGTGGGAACGCGAGCTGGCCACCGACGACACCCGCCGCGAAGTCCAGGCAGCCAAAGATGCCGCAGGCACCCTGCACGAAAACTTCATGAAGCGGGCCACGCAGACTTACGTCATCAGCCACTACGCTAAGACCAGCCCCTATCCCGTGCTGCTATGCGGCGACTTCAACTCAATACCTTCCTCCTACACCTACCATCATTTGAGGAAAACCCTCAAAGACGGATTCCGCACTGCCGGAAACGGATACATGTACACCTACCGCTATGCCAAACGCATGTTGCGTATTGATTACATCTTCCACTCCCCTAGCTTGAAGGGTATCGAATACTACTCTCCGGACCTGGATTTGTGCAGCGACCACAATCCAGTGATTATGGAGGTTGAAATACAATAAAGTAAAGAAAGCCAAAAATAATAAGGGCTGTCCCGGAAATCCCGGAACAGCCCTTGCCTTATCATATTCTGCCATTCAACGGAGGTTATCTGCACCCGATTAGTTGAACACGTAACGGATACCGACTTGCAACTTCCAGCATTCGCTGTAGTTCTGATAGGTGTCGTAAGTCTTGGTAGGATATTCACCGTTCACCTTATACATGGAGAATACCGGAGTCAGGTCAGTGGCGCTCTTCACCCCTTCATACTTCAGGATTCGGTTGCTGTTGGAAACGGTATTGGTCTTGGAGATACCCCATTTGGAGTTGATGAGGTTACCCACGTTCATGATGTCAAAACTCAACTGGAAGCAATGCTTGGTCTTGCCAATCTTGAATTCGAAATCCTCCAGCAGACGGAAGTCAAAGCGGTGCACCCACGGAGCGCGGGCAGCATAAGCCTCGGCATACTGTCCTTTGTGATTCTTCAAGTACGAATCCTGCTCTACGAATTTCCAGAAGGCAACGCGGTCTTCCTCTGTCTTGAAGTTGATTTCACTATCGTCCTTCGGAATGTACATCAAGTCGTTGTTGATACCATCGCCGTTCATGTCGTTGGTGTAGCAGAAGCTGTAACCGCCGGAAGAATAGCCGGAATAGAACAGATTCAGGTGTGTGCCGCGAAGCAGGCCTTTGTGTCTGAAGGGGATGTAGTAGCCCACAGAAGCAATCACCTTATCGGGAACCACATACTGTGACCGTTGTGCATCCACATAATTGGAACCATCAATCGTGTTCAATCCCTGCCAAGTGGAGATAGGGTCGCTGCCCGGAAGACCGGAAACTTCTTTGGACTCCGTGTGCGTATAGGCCAGCATCAGCATCAAGTCATCCACCGGCTGGGCATTCACCGTGATGTTTGCCGTATAGCCGTAGCCTTTGGATGTATTGTCGAGTACCACGGCATTCTTGCCATTGTAATGCACGAAGTCGCCTGCATATTTCACATTCTTGTCGGGGTTGTCATAAAGAGAATAAGAGTACACCATGCGGTTATCCGCACCATTGAAACGTTGCATACCCGTATGCAACAGTTCCGTAGTTGTCACGTCTTTTCCATCAGCGCCCTTGACGGTGGTCAGCTTATTGTACTTCCATTCGTCGGGGTTCTTGATATTGATGTTGTTGATGGTAACGGCATTCACATTCTTCGTGAACATGAACTCTCCCGTCACGGTCAAGGGGAAAGATACGGGTACCTGATAGTCCACCGCGATAGACGACTTCCACACCTGCGGCATCTTGAAGTCCTGAGCCACACCGGAAATCTTGCTTCCCGCCACGTGTTTCTCAATCGTGGTGGGGAGGTTGAACTTGTCGATTATCTGGTTCATGTCCGTAATCATGCCGCCTGCCAACTGGTCCAGACGGGAATCATGGCCCACCACCTTTCCATTGTCATATTGGGTCTTAAAGGTAACGGAGTTCTGTACCATAGAAGCATTGGTCGGCATATTGGTGAAGAAAACCAACGGCAGACGTCCGGTAAACACACCCGTACCTCCACGTACTTTCAGCGACTTGTCCTTGAACACGTCCCAAACGAAACCTATACGGGGAGAAATCTGCCATCTGGAATCCGGCCACTTGCCAGTGTCGATGTGCTGCCCGTCGAAGTCAAGCTCATAGATGGCATCGTTTCTCTGGAGGTCGTCGTTGTCGAACATCAAGTTGTCGAAACGGATACCGTAGGTCAGTTTCAGACTGTTGCCGAGGTTCCATTCATCCTGGGCATAGAAACCAAGCTGGTTGAAGGTAACCTGAGCATTGGGGTTGGCCACACCGTTGAAGCCATAAGTCAAAGCGAATGATTCGGGAGCTGCGCCACTCAGGAAATCTTCCAGACTGTTATAGCGGTAATATCCCGTACCGTTACGCATATAGGCGTTGTTGGCAAACTGGTGCTCATAGCTAAGACCTGCCGTCAGCTTGTGGTTACCGGTGAAGAAGGTGAAGTTATCGGTAATGTTCGTAATCTTGTTCTTCACACCGTTGTTGTAGGTGAACAACTCGTAACCGGCGCTCATGTACGGTTCCAGAATCTGGTTTCCATTCTCGTCCTTGCCTGCCATGATGTCGATGAAGGGGAAAGGAGAAGAATTGGTGCCGCGCATGTCCTCTATATTGGTGTAGGTGAACAGCAACTGATTGGAAATCTTATCGGTGAAGCGGCTGTTCAAATCTGTCGCCCAAGACTGCACCTTGTTGTCCATGGAATACATGCTGTTGGCAAACGCCATAGACTGCGTACCTACGCGATAAGTATTGTTCAAGCGATATCCCGTATCGGAAGAGTTACCGTTCGGGGCATTCCAAGCCGTATTCTTCGTATTGTTGTAGCGGAGGCTCAAGCGATGGCGGTCCGTGATGTTCCAGTCGATGCGGGCCAGAATCTTGGTGTTCTCCTCGTCAGCAGGAAAACTTGTGTAAGAGCCTGCGTCGTAGCCGTACTTGTCCTTCAGATGGTTGTACACCTTCTCCATATCCGACTTCAGCGTACGGGACACCATACCTTTTGCCTCTTCACCGTCCTCACGCGCGCGATACTTTATAACCTCTCCCGGAGTCTTCTCCTTTTCGTAGTTTACGAAGAAGAACAGTTTGTTCTTGATGATAGGACCGCCCAGCGTGAAGCCGTAGGTAGTCTTGGACTCGTCGGAACGTGCTCCCAGGTCCTCGCCGTTGATGCGGTTACCGCGCATGTCCTGGTTGCGGTAATAGGTATAGGCAGTACCTCTGAACGTGTTCGTACCACTCTTGGTAATGGCGTTGATGCCGCCGCCTATGAAGTTCGTCTGGCGCACGTCGAAGGGAGCCACCACTACCTGCACCTCTTCGATGGCATCCATGGAGATGGGGTTGCCGCCGCCGGGGAGGTTGGAACTAAGTCCGAAGTTATTGTTGAAGTTGGCACCGTCGATGGTGAAGTTCGTGGAACGTCCGTCACCTCCGGCAAAGCTCATGCCGTTGGCGTAGGGAGAAAGGCGGGCGATGTCGCTGATACTGCGGTTCACGGTAGGGAGCTGCGTTATCTGTGCAGAAGAGATGTTGGTAGTGGCACCCGTCTTTTCGGCGGTAAACTTGGTCTTGGCAGCCGTCACAATCACTTCGTTCAGCAGCTCGGAAGATTCGCTCATCTCTACGTTCAGGTTATACACCTCGCCCAGTTGGAGAGTGATGTCCTTATAAATAACTGTCTGATAGCCGATGTAGGAAATCTCTACCCGATAGGGACCACCGGTGCGCATACCCTGGATGGAATAGCGTCCGTCGACATTGGTCACGGTTCCGTAGCGCGAACCGGAAGGCTGGTGCACCGCCTGGACAGTGGCACCAATAATGGGCTCATTACTTGCATCCGTCACCTTACCCGCCATAGAAGCTGTGGTGACCTGCGCATCTACACCCACGGTGGCCAGTAACAGCAGCACCGTCAGTATAATTCTTACTCTCTTTAACATAATGTCTTTTAAATTAGCTTCTTAAAACGTTATATTTCTTAAAACATTGGCAAAGATACGCAAAATTATATATAAAGGCATTACAACGCGATTACATTTTTTAAGGATTTATTCAATACAAGGCAGTACCACTGTGAAACGGCTTCCACGGCCTTCCTCGGACTGGAGTTCGATGCGTCCTCCCATCTTTTCGACAATGAGCACACAGATGGACAAGCCCAGCCCGACGCCTTGGGAAAACTCGCTGCGCTTGTAGAAACGCTCGAAAATCATCTTCTGCTCGCTGTGCGGAATGCCTATGCCGGTGTCTTCCACATAAAGATGTACCTCGCTCATGCCGGACGGACAGCAATACCCCAGCCGGATGCTGCCTCCTTTCGTAAACTTGTTGGCATTGTTCAGGAAGTTGGTGAGTACCTGTGTCAGTCGCATGGGGTCTACATTCACCTGCACATCTTCGGGAGGGAAATCCTTGAGGAACTGCAACGGCGGCCGGATAAGCAGGCTATGCGTCTGATAGACGTCATCGAGCAACCGGCACACGCTCTCCCGCTGAAAGGTGAACGAGAGGTTACCCGACTCGATGCGCGACAGTTCCAGCACATCGCCCACCAGCTTCAGCAGCAGTTTGGTATTGGTGTTGATAATGTCCACAAACTCCTGCCGCTCTTCGTTTGAAAACTCCGGCTCATTGGCCAGCATGTCCGAGAAGCCGACAATGGCATTGAGCGGAGTGCGGATCTCGTGGCTCATGTTGTTGAGGAACGACTGTTTCAGCTCGGCCTGCTCTGCCAGCTCGCGAGCTTGGATAAGCTCTTGTTCGTGGTCCTTCACCTCCTGGATATTCCGTAGCAGTCCGGTTATGACAGTCCCGTGTCCGGGAGCGTGAATGGTATTGTAGCTGAACTCCCACCACTGGAACTCGCCGCTAAAACTGCAACGGTATTGCCCCTTATGACGGCTCTGCACGTGCCTTGCCCCTACGTTCTTATGGAAAGCGGGCAAATCGTCGGGATGGATATAGGGAATGATTTCATCCAAGCGGAAGTGTCCGTGGGGGCGGTGGATAAGTTCGCAGAACTGCAAGTCGCAGGAAACGGAATCGCCTTCCAGCCGCCAGGCATATGCCGAACTCCCTTCGATGGCAAGGCAAAGGGTTTCGTGTTCGTAGAGCAGGGTTTGCAGTGCCTCACGCTTGTGCCTGCGTTCGCGCAACAAGCTGAAAGCCAGCAGGGCTATTACCATCAGGATGAGGATAGCGCCCAGAAAAGAACTGAAAAGGATAGGATAGTGATATCGTTCCGAAAAGGGGATATACATCACTGTGTATGCTGCCGGGATGTTCTCAAGCGGAATCCCGTACTTCTGCAACGCATGCCAGTTCAGCACATACTGCTTGGCACACTCCGTCACCGGTCTCTGGGGCGTCTTCCCTTCAAGGCGTTCCTTGATGCCGTCTGCCATATACCTTATCTGGCTTTCCAGCGGAGTGAAATATCCGCCTATCATGTAGTCCACAAAGCCAAAGCCCTCATTGACGGTCTGAAAGGTGGGCCCCTCGAAGAGCGTGGCAACCCGCTTGGTGGTATAGTCGCGTTTGGTATAAAGCAACATCGTGTTTTCGCCGCGTCCCAACCACATCAGGCGGCGCATATCCACAGAGTCGCTCACCATGCGCACAATCATCGTGGAATCCAGCAATACGTTTATGTTCTGCCGCTTCAGGATGGGACTGACAGTTTCCCCTTCACGCACGCGGTGATAAGAAAAACCGGCAAAGTGGGCGCCTTCGTTGGAGGTCACGATGTTGAAACCCTGCCCCTCGCACTGTTCCTTCAGTGCCTGCCATATCTTGCGGTCCAAAAAGGTCAGACCGTTCATCAGGCAGATGCGCGACTTACCCATGATGCTCTCTACCATGCGGATGGTACGTAGATAGTCGGGCATGTCGGCATAGCCCGTGACGTTGGGGTATTGCCGCAGCAAGGGGAAGTTGGGATAGTTCACGCCGCTGAACACTACGGGTATCTTATGTGCCACGGGATGCCCGCAGGCCATCAGTGCATAGGTTGCCTGGTCGTCAAGCACCGCCACCAGTTCGGCGCCCCAGACAGAGAGGTCATCAAGGAAAGCAGACATCCGGCGATTCTCCGACTGCTCCATGTAGCGGTCGCAATCCAGATAATACTCACGGATGTCACACTTCATACCGAGACGGCGGAACTCTTTCTGTAACAGTTCCAAAGCTTTGTGGGCGGGAGGATAGCCCGGCTCGAAGGAATGTATCAGCGCGACGCGACGCGTCTCCGCATGGGCGGGGCAGGCACACCACACGAGGCAAAGGGAAAGCGTCAATATATATACGGCAACTACCGTTGTTTGCTTCATATCCGGAAGGTCCTTTTCGACTTGTATCAGCAAAGATACGAATGTTTTTTAAGAATAATGGACTATTTCTTCTGTTTCTGTAACAAAGAATACGTTTTCTTAAATCATTGACACATCCCAACTTATCTTTCAGAGGATTTACCGAATATCCCTAAAGAACCGATTCTTCGTCCAGTATTCCAAAGTGGAGATCTATTTGTTCTTAACCTTCGGCAACACCGCATTCAGTACCATATATCCCAACATACCGGCAACAATCGTTCCCAGCAATACACCAAACTTCGCCTGGTTCAGCAGATCCGGATATTCTCCTGCAAAAGAAAGGTTGGCAATAAATAAAGATACCGTAAAGCCAATACCCCCCAACAAGGATACTCCGGCAACACTTCTCCAATTCATTCCCGGAGGCATTGAGGACAAACCACTCTTGACCGCCAGCCAGGTAAACAGAAAAATACCGATAAACTTGCCAAGAAGCAATCCTGCAGCCACCGCTATACTAACAGCTCCAACAACGCCACCGCCTCCACTGAACACCACACCGGCATTGGCAAAGGCAAAGAGCGGCAGTATCACAAAGTTTACCGCACCATGCAAATTGTCTTCCAGGGATTGCAAAGGACTAATTACATGATCAGAAGCGCGCTCCACTTGTTTTAGAGTGGCAATCTGCTCATTGGTCAATATAATATTATCTGATTTGGTAACCGGAAAATCACCGATAATATCGCGGATGCGTTTAATGTATTTTCCGGCATCCAAACGGGGACGGGCCGGTATTACAAAGGCCAGTATCACTCCGGAAATAGTGCTGTGAATGCCCGACTGAAGGAACAAATACCAAATAATTACCCCGATAAGCAGGAAGAATATCTTCTGTGTCATACCGAATTTCCCCATATAGTAAAGGAAGAAATAAAGGACAGCAGCTACAATAAGATATCCGTATGCCACTTCGGAACTATAGAAAATGGCAATAACCAGAATGCCGCCAATATCATCGACCACTGCAAATGCCGTCAGGAAAATTTTCAGACTCAAAGGCACCCGTTTACCCAGCAGACTGAGTACACCCAATGAAAAAGCAATATCCGTAGCCATCGGTATAGCCATACCGCGCGTTTCCGGAGTACCCTGAACGACCAGAAGTGAATAGACAATGACCGGCACCAGCATACCGCCACATGCCGCTACAAAGGGTAAAGAGGCCTTACGAAAGGAAGAAAGTTCACCCACCAGCAGTTCCCGCTTTATCTCCAACCCCACGGCCAGAAAGAAAACAGTCATCAGGCAGTCGTTTATAAACTCAATCATTTTCAACGGATGACCACCATGGGAGAACAAATTAAAGTCTCCGATACGCAGATGCAGTTCCTGCAAAAGAAAGCCCTGATACAACGGAGCCATTGGTGAATTAGCAATAACGGCCGCCAAAATAGCCATCAAAAACAGCAAGATGCTCGCCGCTATATTCAGCGACGAGAAGTTTTTCACAGTACGTAAAATAATCATAAAGAAGTATATTTGATTTAAGATTTCATTCTTTCGACATCAATCCAGCTTCAGGACTGCCAGGAAGGCTTTCTGAGGTACTTCCACATTACCAATCTGTTTCATACGCTTCTTACCTCTCTTCTGTTTCTCAAGTAATTTTCGTTTACGGCTCACGTCACCTCCATAACATTTGGCCGTTACGTCCTTACGCACAGCCTTAATCGTTTCCCGGGAAATAATCTTGGCACCGATAGCAGCCTGAATGGCGATATCGAACTGCTGTCTCGGAATCAGGTCTTTCAACTTCTCGCACATCCGGCGTCCCAATTCGTAGGCATTGTCAAAGTGTGTCAAGGTAGAAAGAGCATCCACCGGCTCACCGTTCAGCAAAATATCCAGCTTCACCAGTTTGGAAGGACGAAAACCGTTGGGATGATAGTCAAAAGAGGCATATCCCTTAGAGATACTCTTCAATTTATCATAGAAATCGATAACTATTTCGCCAAGAGGCATGTCATAGTATATTTCTACACGGTTACCTGAAATATATTCCTGCTTCACCAGCTCGCCACGCTTGCCCAGACAAAGAGTCATGATAGGGCCGATGTAATCAGTGGTGGTAATCACCGAGGCACGGATATAGGGCTCCTCAATACGGTCTATCATAGTAGGGTCGGGCATGCTGCCGGGGTTATGCACTTCAGTCATATTTCCCTGCTTGTCATAGATATTGTAGGAAACGTTGGGCACGGTGGTGATAACGTTCATGTCAAATTCGCGGTCAAGGCGTTCCTGCACAATCTCCATATGGAGCAGCCCAAGGAAACCGCAACGGAAACCAAAGCCCAAAGCCAATGAGGACTCAGGCTGGAAAGTCAGCGAAGCATCATTCAACTGCAGCTTTTCCAAAGAAGAACGCAGGTCCTCGAAATCTTCCGCCTCGATGGGGTACACACCGGCAAAAACCATCGGCTTCACCTCCTCAAAACCGGCGATGGCCTCTTCGCAAGGACGGGCAATATGCGTAATCGTATCACCCACTTTCACTTCCTTCGAGGTTTTGATACCCGAGATGATATAGCCCACATCCCCCGTACGCAACTCCGGACGTGGCATCATTTCCATTTTGAGCACTCCGATTTCATCCGCATCATATTCCTTGCCTGTATTGAAGAATTTCACTTTATCCCCTTTACGAATCACACCGTTCACTATCTTGAAATATGCAATGATACCACGGAAAGAATTGAAGACAGAATCGAAAATCAACGCCTGCAACGGAGCTTCCTCGTCACCCTCCGGATGAGGGATACGCTCAATGACCGCAGCCAGAATCTCTTCCACTCCCATGCCCGTTTTGCCGGAAGCACGGATAATCTCATCACGCTTGCAGCCCAACAGTTCAACGATTTCGTCCTCCACTTCCTCGGGCATGGCGCTTGCCATGTCACATTTGTTGATGACGGGGATAATCTCCAAATCATGCTCAATCGCCATATAGAGGTTTGAAATGGTCTGCGCCTGCACTCCCTGCGAAGCATCTACAATAAGCAAGGCTCCTTCACAAGCGGCGATGGAACGTGACACCTCGTACGAGAAGTCAACGTGTCCCGGAGTGTCTATCAAGTTCAGAATATACTTTTCACCTTTATAGGTATACTCCATTTGTATGGCATGGCTCTTGATGGTGATACCTCTTTCCTTCTCAAGGTCCATGTCATCCAGCATCTGTCCGTTAGTTACTTGTATAGTATTGGTAAATTCCAGCAGACGGTCTGCCAAGGTTGATTTACCGTGGTCGATATGGGCAATAATGCAAAAATTTCGTATATTCTTCATTGTCAATAACTATCTATTAATTGGGTGCGCAAAGATAATGAAAACAGAGCAAATAAAAAAAATGCGTTGATAACATATTCATGTACCAACGCATCTTTTTATAACATTCCAATCAATTCCTCGCTTAGTTCAGCTTTACAAACAATTCGCCTTCCACTTCAGAAGTAGAGACCTTGTCTTCTCTTAACAACCAGCCCAATCCCAGGAAGAAGTCCTTGTCGATCAGTTTAGTTGCTTTCTTGATTTGCTTGTGAGTCAAGCCATCTGTGCCATTCAGTGCAGTCCAAATCTGTCCTGCAACATTACCAGCTTTTTCTTTTAACATTTCTATTTGCTTTTAGTTAAACGTTATCCTCATCTCCAAAGATAGAGATGTCGGTGTTTTTATATCGCTGCAAAGATAGGTATATTTATGTTATACAACACGTTATTAGGCACTTTTTTTCTTACTAAGGAGTAAAAAAGTTCTTTTTTCTTACTTTGAGGACGTTTTTTCCAGGTATTCGGTCCAAATTTGGGCAGCTACCTCTACCATCCTGGCACACGGGCGTTTAGCATAATACTGCTCGGTACGGGCTTCCGGAACGGACGAACCTTCCGGTTTTCTCAACCCCAACAATTCAGCACATATCAAAGAGCCATTTCGTTTCTTGAATTCAGTAGCCAGCTCCTGCACCAACGCATAGTTTGCCGCCTTACCTTCACGGTCCTTGCCTTCCACAGCTCCTTTTTCCAATCCGGCCAATAGGAACATGCCGCATGCAGCACCGCATGTCTGCCTCATACGACCTATGCCACCACCAAAAGAAGCGGACATCCGGAAAGCCTGCTCTTCTGTAAAACCATACATATCTGCAAAAGCTCCCACTACCGATTGCGAACAGTTATAGCCACTCTTGAAAAGCTCCACAGCTTTTTCGATTCTGTCTTTTGTTTCCATAATCATTCTGTAATTTCCAACAACATCGGGCAATGGTCCGAGTGGACAACGTCACCCAATATTCTCGCCTCCTTCAACATCGGACGCACCGGCTCACTCACCATGCAATAATCAATACGCCACCCTTTGTTCTTGGCACGTGAGTTAAAGCGATAGCTCCACCACGTGTATTCCTGCTTGTCGGGATGAAGCCAACGGAAGGAATCTATGAATCCCGCATTGAGAAAGCGCGTCATCCACTCCCGCTCTTCAGGCAGGAAGCCACTGTTAGTGGCATTCCTGATAGGGTCGTGAATATCCATTGCCTCATGGCAGATATTATAATCGCCGCAAAGAATGAGTTTAGGACGCGTACGTTCCAGCTCCAATACATATTCCTGGAATTTCTCCAACCAGACCATCTTAAAGGCCTGGCGTTCATCACCGCTGGTACCGGAAGGATGATAAACACTCACAACGGACACATCACCGAAGTCGGCACGGATAAAGCGCCCTTCGTTATCATATTCTTCAATGCCCATGCCGTACTCCACATGGTCCGGTTCTTGCTTGCTCAGAATAGCGACTCCACTATACCCCTTCTTCTGTGCAGAATATAGATAATGCTTATACCCCAAAGCATCCAGCGCTTCTGCCGGATACTGTTCCGGTTGCAGCTTTGTTTCCTGCAAACAAAGCACATCCGGCTGCTCTTGTGCCAGCCACTCGGGAAAACCTTTTGTCACGGCAGCCCTCAGCCCATTTACGTTATATGTAATAATCTTCATACTACTTATTTGATTTCTTAAAAATGAATTATTCAAGATGTCAACTCGGATACCAGCAGCATGATATTCAGCACAGTGACCACCGCAGCAATGGCATAAAGTACAAATGTACTCCATTTGCTGTTTACATACTGCCCCATCACTTTGCGCGAAGAAGTCAGTCCTACTTGCAGGAAAACCGTGAACGGCAGCTGGATGCTCAGTATCATCTGTGAAATCAGCAGTCCTTTGAACGGGTCTCCGATAAAGAAAATCAGCAGCAGTGCAATGCCCAGCGACAGAATCACACCCACCTGCGAGTGACTGTCTTTGATATGATAGGATTCTCCGAAAATACCGGCAAAGATAGAACCTGCCGCCATACCGCTGGTTATCGTGGAAGATATACCCGCCATCAGTAATGCCAATGCAAAAACCACGGCAGCACTGCTCCCCAGCAACGGCTCCAGCAAGGATTTGGCCTGCTGCAACTCTTCCACCTGAATACCGCTTTTAAAGAAAGTTGCCGCTGCCAGCAGTATCATGGCACTGTTGATGGCCCATCCCACAATCATAGAGAACAGCGTGTCGAACAATTCATATTTCAACACCTTACGGATGGATGCATCATCTTTCTTATTATATTCATGGCTCTGTATCACTTCCGAGTGCAGAAACAGATTATGCGGCATCACCACCGCACCGAGCACACTCATGATAATCAGCATGCTCCCATGCGGGAACGAAGGTGTCACCCACCCTTGTGCGGCCAGCGGCCAATCTATCTTCACCAGAAACAGCTCATAGATAAAGGAGAGCCCGATGACCGAAACAAAAGCAATGATGGAACGTTCTATCTTCTTGTAGGAATTAGTGAAAAGCATGACGACTACAAATACGGTAGTCAAGACAGAGCCCCATATGATGGGAATGTCAAACAGCATCTGCAAAGCGATGGCACCTCCCAATATCTCTGCCAGCGAAGTCGAGATGGAAGCCAATACCGCTGTACCCAATATGGGACGCGACACCCAGGAAGGAGTATATTTGGTAGCGGCTTCGGACAAGCACAAGCCGGTTACAATTCCCAGATGCGCCACATTATGCTGCAATACAATCAGCATGATAGTGGATAAAGTCACGACCCACAGCAATGAATAGCCAAATTCAGACCCTGCCGCAAAATTAGATGCCCAGTTCCCCGGGTCAATAAAGCCCACAGTCACCAGCAGTCCGGGACCTATATATTTAAAAACGTCCAGACCGCCCAGATAGCGTTTGTGGTCTCTCCGTTTCAAGTCTTTAAAAATATTCTTCATTGTGTCTGTTCAATTAAGAGCGTAAAAATACTCAAATAATAACAAATACCTCCATGTTAGGTTCAAAAAAAGCCCCTGGCATCTTTCAATGTCAGGGGCTCTCATCCATTCTTTCAGGCAGGAGGCTCAATACCCCATCTCGTGCAATGCCTTGCACAATTGGTCGGGGCAGGAAGTGGAACGTCTTCCGCAGCGAATTCCTTCCAAACGGGCAATCACCGCATCTACCGGCATGCCTTTCACCAAACGTGAAAGTCCTTGCAGGTTTCCATTACATCCACCCCAAAATGCCACCTCTTTCACAATACCATCTTCCACATTCAGTTCAATGTTACTGCTACACGTACCTTGCGTCTTGTATGTATATGTCATTATTCTCCGCCTTCTTCCGGTTTCATGTTAGTATAAACCGTCTGTACATCATCAAACTCTTCGAGACGCTCTATCATTTTGTCGATGGTTTCGCGTTGCTCGGGAGTCACATCCTTCATATCGTTCGGGATATAGGTAAACTCACCGCCGACATCTTCAAAACCGCACTCTTCCAAATGTTTCTGGATAGCTGCATAGCTTTTCGGGTCACCATAAATAGTGATAGTACCTTCTTCTTCATCCTCTTCGTAGTCTTCCTCTACATCATAGTCTATCAAGTCAAGAATGAGTTCTTCCATATCGATACCGTCTTTCTTCTTGAAAGTGAACACGCACTTGTGGTCAAACAAGAAAGCCAGTGAACCCATTGTTCCCAAGTTACCGCCGAACTTGTTGAATACGGAACGCACATCGGCTACTGTACGGGTAGTGTTATCGGTCAGTGTATCCACAAAAACAGCTACACCGTGAGGACCGTATCCTTCATAAGTCATACCCTTATAGTCGCTCTGGTCCTTACCCATCGCATTTTTGATAGCACGTTCAATATTATCCTTCGGCATGTTTTCACGCTTACAAGTAGCGATAACCGAACGCAGTGTCGGGTTGTTTTCCGGCTCCGGACCACCGGCCTTCACCGCAATAGCAATTTGTTTACCCAGTCTTGTAAAGGTCTTTGCCATGTGACCCCATCTTTTCAATTTGGCAGCTTTTCTATATTCAAACGCTCTTCCCATTGGAACTGTATTTTAAATTATGAATTATAAATTCTGAATAATGAATCAACGCAGCTTGGCATTCAATTTGTCCTCCAGGTTCTTCACTAGTTTGGACATAATCTTGTCAATCTGCTTATCGTTCAACGTGGCATTCTCATCCTGCAGCAAGAAGCTCACCGCGTAACTCTTCTTACCAGCTTCCAGATTCTTACCCTCATAAACGTCGAAGAGAGAGACCTCCTTCAGCAGCTTTTTCTCCGTCTCGTAGGCAATCTTCTCAATTTCCGCAAACTGCACTTTCTTGTCGAGCAGTAACGCCAAGTCGCGTTTCACGGCAGGGAACTTGGAGATTTCCGTATAGCTCACCTTCACATTGCGGATGGCCTTCAACAATTCTTTCCAGTTGAAATCGGCATAGTAAACCTCGTTGTCAATATCGAATGCCTTCAGCAGCTTCTTTGTTACAATACCGAAAGTAGCCAACCGCTTTCCACCCCTTGTCTGTACAGATAAACCGGCAGCATAGATGTCATCAGTCAGATTGCCGACAACCAAATCATGCATGTGCAGCCCCAATCTGGCAAAGACATTCTCAACGTATGCCTTCAGCTCATATACCGAGCTGTTCTCATCCGGATGAGCCCATGAGTTGGTCACCCTCTTGCCAGTCACCCACAAACCAAGATGATAGTCTTCGGAATAAGCGGCAAGCACCTTTTCCGGATTCTTCTTTTCTTCGTTGAAGTGATAACAATTACCGAATTCAAAGAATTTCAGGTCTGCATTCTTACGGTTGGCGTTGTGCGAGATGCTTTCCAGTCCACCGAAAAGCAGTGTCTGACGCATGGCATTCAAGTCTGCACTCAACGGATTCAGCAACATTACCAGATTCTTCGACGGATAAGACTCCAAGTTGTCATAGTAAGCGGCACGCGTCAACGAGTTGTTCAGAATCTCATTGAAACCACAGCCCACCAGCTGCTCGGCAACCAGGTTCTGCAGTTTGTTGGATTTATCATATTCACCCTTGGTAGTCAGACAAGACTTCAAGGTAGTCGGAATCTCCACATTATTATATCCGTAGATACGCAGGATATCCTCTATTACATCGCAATCGCGCTGCACGTCCACACGGTAAGGAGGAACATCCAGTGTAAGCCCTTCGGCTGTCTCGTCTACAATCTTCATTTCCAGACTTGTCACGATGCTCTTGATGGTATCCACCGGAATAACTTTACCAATCAGTGAGTTCACTTTCTCATAGGCAAGTTCCACACGGAAATCCTTGGCAGGAGCGGCGCACACATCTTTTATTTCAGAAGAAATGGTACCTCCGGCAAGTTCCTTTACCATCAAAGCTGCCAGCTTCAGGCAGTAAATAGTGGCATTCGGGTCAATACCTCTTTCAAAACGGAAAGAAGCGTCTGTGTTCAACGCATGGCGACGGGCTGTCTTGCGCACCCATGTGGGATGGAAGTAAGCACTTTCAAGGAATACATCTTTGGTGGTTTCCGTAGAACCGGAATCCAGACCGCCGAACACACCGGCAATACACATCGCCTCTTCCTTATTGCAAATCATCAGGTCGCGTTCGTTCAATTTACGCTCCACGCCATCAAGAGTTACAAACGGAGTACCTTCCGGCATGGTCTTTACAATCACCTCACCGCCTTTAATCTTATCTGCATCGAAGCAGTGCAGCGGCTGGCCGAAAGCATGGACGATATAGTTGGTAATATCCACCACATTATTGATAGGACGCAGGCCGATAATACGCAACTTGTTCTGCAACCATTCGGGGCTTTCTTTCACTGTAACCCCTTTCACCGTAACGCCGGCATATCGGGGACATGCCTCGCTGTTCTCTACAGTTACTTTAATATCCAAGTCGTGATTTTCTACCGCAAAAGCGTCTACCGAAGGTTTCTTCAAGGTAGCCGGTTTACCGTTCTGTATCAAGTAGGCATACAAGTCGCGTGCCACTCCATAATGTGAGCAAGCATCGGCACGGTTGGGAGTGATGTCCACTTCCAGCACGTAATCGCTCTTGATGTTATAGTAGTCCTTGGCAAGCGTACCCGGAACAGCTGTTTCCGGCAGTACGATGATGCCTGCGTGGTCCGTACCGATACCGATTTCATCTTCAGCACAAATCATGCCGACAGATTCCACGCCACGAAGTTTTGATTTCTTGATGGTAAAGCATTCGTCACCGTCATACAGTTTTGTACCCAACGTGGCTACTACCACTTTCTGTCCGGCAGCTACATTCGGAGCGCCGCATACAATCTGCACGGGTTCACCTTGTCCCAGGTTCACCGTAGTGACGTGCATATGGTCTGAGTTAGGATGAGCTTCGCATGTCAGCACTTCGCCGATGACCAGTCCTTCCAGTCCGCCTTTAATGGTTTGCACCTCTTCCACACTTCCCGTTTCCAGTCCGATGGAGGTCAGTGCCGCAGCAACTTCATCCGGTGTCAAATCGAAATCGACATACTCTTTCAACCAATTATAAGAGATATTCATATCATTATATTTTTATTGTTTCCAAAAGTGACCTGCAAAGGTAATAAGATTTTTTGGTTGGCAGGGAATTATAAATGAAGAAAATAACAAAAAGGCGATGAAGTGCTTTTCCTTCACCGCCTTTCTCCTAATATTCTATATAAATCTACAATTTATACATTCATTGCATTGGCGCCTAAAGCTCCCAATATGGCGGAAGCAACAGCTATCACTACCTTCAAAATCTTGTCCCAAACGTTCTTTTTCATAGTCTTAATCTTTAAAATTAGTAAATACATCTTATCCTAACGGGTTCTCTCCCTGGTCACCGTCGGAACCGCCACCGGAATTACCACCATCACCGGCATCATCCTTACCGTCCGTAACCACTCCCATCCATTTCTCAAACTCCACACCCTGGAGTAGGGCACGCGTAGTGCCGATGGCAGCCGGGCGCGTGTATTCCGGAGTAAACTGGCAACGCAAAGCAGTCACCTGATTGGGATTCACGTCTTCAGATTTGACCACTCCCTTACCTCGCGTACGGGCCTTCATGGTGAATGTGCCCAGGCCATCCAGACGCACCGTACGGCTGTTCAGCAACTGGCTCCTCATTACCGTCATCAGGTTACGGATTACATTATGTACGTCACCCGGAGTCAGGGAAGATTTCTCGGCAATCACCTCAGCCAGCTGTTGCGCATCCACGGCTCTTCCCACTTTCTTCAAACTTAGATGCCAAAGTTTGGCACCCTCTTTCGTCGCCAAAGACGACTGTCTTGCATAATAAAATAAAGGCATAGTTTCTTTCTCCTTTTTACATTTTTAATTCAACATGGTTTTTAATCTCGTTTTGTTGATCAACAATGCAAAGGTGAGGATATATTTGCCTGCAAACAAAGAAAACAGCCTCGCTGAAGCTGTTTTCTGAGATTAGTTTATAAAGTATTGATTTACATGCTGACAGATTAGGCAAGCCAACTTAATCAAGAAAAGGAAAGCCTATTTCAAATTGATTGATGTAATCCAAAATACCTCTTCATGAAACAGACATAAATAAGACTTAACAAGAGGATGGTACATAGCAGATACCAGTAGCCTGAATCCAAACACATTATATATCCTACGATGATGATTGCCTGTACTGCCATGTAAATAGAAGAAACCATTACATGAGGAATCTTCAGCTCATTCGCCATAATCTGATACAGATGTTTGCGATGCGGTAGCCCGATATTCTCATGAAGTATTAAGCGGTGAATGATAGTCAGTACACTATCAACACCATAAACGGATAAAAGGACTATCCAGCTGAAATCTTCTGTTTCAATGATGAGCCTGCCTATCAGGAAAAGAAGGATGAAGGCAATGCTCACCGAACCCACATCACCCGCAAAGCATTTGGCTTTCTTACGAAAATTGAAGAAACAGAAAACTAGAACGGAACAGATAACGGTATAGATGAAATCCGCTTCCACAAAAGTAACCACCTCCTTATTGACATAAGCCAACGCAGCAAGAATAACCAGAGAATAACCGCCGGTTATGCCGTTAATGCCATCCATAAAGTTGTAGGCATTGATAATGCCCGTACAGACTATCAAGGCTATGACTATCCACCACCAAGACAAGGAGAACAGTCCCCACTGATAAAACATCAAGGCCATGGCAAAGAAATGAAAAAGCAGCCTTGTCATCTGTCCGGTGGATTTTATATCGTCCACGAAGCTGATGAACGTCACCAGTGTCAAGGCAAGCAGGAACCAGGGATATTCAAAGCCACTCATCAGGAAATAGGCCAACGCCCCGAAATAAAAGATAATCCCACCACCACGCAAAGTCACTTTCGTATGGGAACTCCGCTCATTGGGCTTGTCGATGATATTGCACCTATCAGCCACCCTAAAATAAAAAAGTTCTGCCAAAAATAGCAGAACCAATACTAACACATAATACATCATCCGTTTTTGATTATCCAGTAAAACCAAAGCTGAATGCATGTAAATCCTAAAGACACAATACCCAGCCCTATTAATATGACACCTAAATATACATTCATTCTATCTTGAAATTTTCCAATACATGAGTCGGTTTCCATCCCAATTCACGCATGGCTTTTTTGTTACTGAAAGTAAGCGATTCTGTGATTTTCTTCAATTTCAAAGAATTGATAGGCGCTCTCTTCCCTAAGCAGTCCCCTACCAAAGCCATACACTTAGCCACCCAATAAGGTATTGAGAATGGTATTCTTTTATTCAGCTGTTTGCAAATAACCGCTTCCAACTCTCTGAAAGAAGGATGGTAACTGTCACATACATTATAGACACCACCTTTTTCTGCCAACAAAGGAACCAGCCTTGCTATATCTTGTACCATCAACACACTTTTCCGTGCACGACTTCCGGCAATACCGAGATATCTTCCATTGCGGATGCCCCGAATCATCGCTCCTAAATTTCCTAGAGGATTACACCCAGCAATCAAGGAAGGACGGATAATACCCAAAACAACGTTGTGTTCGTAGCACCATTTCTGCAAGAACTCTTCGGCCAGACGTTTACTCATGGCGTACGGAGTTGTCCCATCCAAAGGATGCTCTTCTGTAATCTCTTCTCCATACTCGCAACCATACACGGCCACTGTAGAAATAAAGATAAAAGCTCGGGGAAAACCTCTCCTTTCCAATGCCGCACAGAAATTCTTTGTACCTTGCAGGTTTACATCAAAGAAAGCTTGTTTCTCTGCTTCCGTCTTGGGTACAACATGTGCTTTTCCAGCTGCATGAAGAACTATATCATACCGCTCACGCAGCTCTGGTACTTCCTGTGCGATGTTCACGGTATAGTCATCCTGTGGCAACAGACCTACAGTGGTAACTTCGTACATAGCTTCCAAAAGAGGACGCACGTTGTTACCCAAGAACCCAGAAGCCCCTGTAAATAAAAGTTTCATGAAATTAAATAGAAAAAATTAATTCAAAAGAAAAGTAATATCAAAATGCAGTTCCGGAGTCATAACAAAATTCCCTCCTTTACTACGTTTTCATAAAAAGAGGTAAAACGTCTACCCCATTCATGCACGGTTTCTATGTCGCTATCCGGACGTGCATCACCACGCACCCCACTCCCATAGAGAATAATAACCTTCAAATCACGAAAGTTACGGTGTAGCACTTCTTTGATTAATGATATAACATGCGGAGATTCATAGAAACATTATTAAATATGCAACAAAGTTACGCAAAATATGCAAGAAGAATTTACTTCTGATTGTAATCATCCTATTTTCCCCCATGGCAGTTCTTGCCATGAAGGCCAGTTTATCGTATAATTAGCGGTTTTTCCCATCAAGTAGTTTTTCCATTATTCTTCGAACTTTTGAGATATAAATTGATAGTACCGCTCCAGAACCACATTTTTAGCGAACACATTGCAAGCTACCCATAGAGCCTTCCTTCCCATTTCATTTATCGCATCTGGATTCGATACTATTTGCTCAATTGTATCCTTTAGTTGTTCTGGATTATTGGGTTCAACAACCCATCCCATACCATATTTCTGAATATTTGTTGCAATTTCCGAATCAGACTCACCAATATACAAAATAGGCTTTCCTGTTGCCATTATATTATATGACTTAGATGGGACACCAAGACCATACATACCATCAGCTAATGTTACAATACCTACATCACAACAATTCAAAAAATCATTTTGAGTAGTTCTATCTCTAAAGCCTGCAAAAGTAACGTTCGTATGGCTCTTCGCAAATGCTTCAATTTCCGCCGTCTTTGCACCAGCACCTACAAACAAGAAAGCTACATTGGGATTACTAACTTTACCAAAAGCAATTAACGCATTGTCAATTCCTTGCGCTTTACCTAAATTTCCAGCAAACTGGAAAACGAACTTATTTTTGAGTTTTTTCTCATATTCCTGATATAGCCTTGTACTTTCCTTTGTTATAGGTTGAACATCATTTACGTCAGCCCAATTTGTAATAAGTGGTATATCTTTCTTGCCCCTTGTTTTACTTTCTATGACTTTCGACATGTCGCAACCAATGGAGATGCAAGAATCTGCAGCAGTATAAGCTTTATCAAACACATTCTTGAGCAGAGAATAGGCAAGTCCTTTTTTCGTCAGTTTTCCAATACTCACCAGATTCTCTGGAAAGATATCATGCACTAATATATGATATTGACATTTTGTCTTCTTCCTTACCCAAGGCATGAACAGCATGAAGAAAGCTGGATTCGTAAGGCAAACAACAACATCACCTTCCTGAATATTATTTTTTGCAAGTCGAACCAACTGGAAACTAGAAAGCAACAAGCGCCATACTCGCTTTATCAAATGATCTTTATCTACCTGCTTACCTAAAGTCCTGAAATACTCAACGCCATTATGATGTTCATGTATGGAGTCGGAAACTTTATCCGAAGTATAGTAGATGTTGTTGGTCGTAATTACTCCAACTTCAAGTCCCTTGCTGGCTATGTATTCTGCTATTTCGGTAACATAATATCCGGTAGTAACAACTACCGGATAAGCATACTCAGAAATTATCCAACATTTTTTCATGCTTTTCGCCAAACCATTTTGTTAATGATTCCTACATAGCTCTGAATGAGCTTAATTACTTTAGTGGATACATTCTCATCCGTATATGCAGGAACTGCACATGCATCATCACCATTGGCGTGCATAGTGGTAGCAAGTTCTACTGCCTGACATACAGCCTCAGAGGTGATGCTGCCAATGATGAAGACGCCCTTGTCCATGGCCTCAGGACGCTCCGTAGAGGTACGAACAGATACTGCTGGAAAATGGAAGAAGGCACCTTCCTCTGGTGCGGTACCAGAATCAGAAACAACACAGAACGCGTTCTGCTGGAGTTTATTGTAGTCAAAGAAGCCAAGTGGCTTATGTTGAATGACACGCTTGTCAAACTGGAAGTTTCTCTTCTCAATCATCTTCTCAGAACGTGGGTGACAGCTATAAAGGACAGGCATATCGTAGGTACGTGCCATCTCGTTGACAGCATTCATCAGAGAGAAGAAGTTTTGTTCGATGTCAATGTTTTCCTCACGATGAGCTGAAAGAAGGATGTACTTGCCCCTCTCAAGTCCAAGTTCCTGAAGAATGTTTGAAGCCTCGATCTGCGGAAATACAAACGAAAGTACCTCAGCCATCGGTGAGCCGACCACATAAGTGTACTCTGGCTTGACACCGGAATCAAGGATGTAACGGCGTGCATGTTCACTATAGCACAGATTCACATCACTGGTGACATCCACAATACGGCGGATTACCTCCTCCGGAAGATTCTCATCCTTACAGCGGTTACCTGCCTCCATGTGGAAAATAGGAATTTTCAAACGTTTGGCGGAGATAACGGACAAGCAACTGTTGGTATCCCCGAGTACAATTACAGCATCGGGCCTTACCCGGGCCATGAGTTCATAACTCTTGGATATAACGTTGCCCATTGTCTGACCGATGTTCTCACCCACTACTCCCAAATAATAATCCGGTTCGCGCAGTCCAAGATCCTTAAAAAACACTTCATTCAAAGTATAATCATAGTTCTGCCCCGTGTGAACCAATACATGCTCAAAATACCTGTCACATTTCTTTATGATTGCCGACATCTTGATAATCTCAGGGCGAGTGCCAAGAATCGTCATTAATTTCAATTTACCCATAAGTTTTTAATATAAAGGATATAATTCTTTATGACTGTCAACCCATTCTTTCATCTCGATGACCATTTGCTCATACGTAGGAACCACAAAGTTGAAGTCCGTCCGACAGCAAATCAGTGTCTTGTCCAGTACCAGACTTTCCGACGGATTGATGGTAAGATCGTCGTTACGGAAATACTTATTGAACAGGCATAACAAGTCATATTTGGTTATGCTTCGGTTATTCACCAGATTATACAGCCCCGTCAGATTCTGGACTAATGCCTGCTCCATGGCCTTTGCCAAGGTAAGTGTGGTCACACCTGTCCAGACAGCCTTGGTAAAGCCATTGATGCAGCCACTCTGCTTCATGAACCAATGGAAAAGACCGATACCGTCCTCATTGATGTCCGGACCGACAATAGAATTTCTAAAGGTAAGGTTCTTCCTGTCATTCACCTCTCCCAATGCCTTGGTACGGTCATAATACGACCGGCCGTCAGGAAAAGAGTTCTCACTATAAGGTCCCGTATTGCCTGCAAATACACAGTCAGTGCTCATTTGTATAAAACGGGTCCGTTTGTCCTCAAGCCATGCCACAATCCGATGGGGCAGATAACTATTTATATAGACAGCCTTTTCAGGAGCGGACTCCGCAAATTGGTTCAGCAGGCCGATACAGTTTATCACAGCATCATAATCACCGTCCACAATCACAGCCCGCAAACGCCCTGCATCAAAGGCATCTCCCTGAATCCAGCTGCAAAAGGGAAAAGGCTTGCGGGAAAAGGCCGTCACGTCATGCCCTTGTTCCTTAAAATAGAGTGCAATGGTATGGCCTGCCATACCTGCAGCGCCCAGTACTAACACTTTCATACTACAATATTATTCAGAACGTATCTCACGTGCTTTGGCCTTCGGAATCAGACCAAGGTCCTCTTGTATAAACCGGAGTTTCAACAGTAGTTCCTTCATACCCTCCACATCCAATCGGCGAGTATTGTGACTGTGATAATCTTCAACCCTGGCAATCTCCGCGTTACCTTCCGTAAAGAATTTGTCATAGTTCAAATCACGATTGTCACAAGGTATACGGTAATAGTTACCCATATCCTCCGCCTTTGCCATCTCTTCACGGGTTACCAAAGTCTCGTACAGCTTCTCACCGTGGCGCGTGCCTATCACTTTCACTTCAGTCTCACCATACCTCGAATCTATCCTCTCATAGGTCTGCTTCAATGCTTCGGCAAGCGTATCCAATGTAGCGGCCGGGGCCTTCTGCACAAAAAGGTCACCGTTCTTGCCATGTGTGAAAGCATAGATTACGAGGTCCACGGCATCATCCAGCGTCATCATAAAACGGGTCATGTTCGGATCCGTAATGGTAATGGGCTTGCCCTCCGTCATCTGTTCCACCCAAAGAGGAATCACCGAACCACGGCTTGCCATCACATTACCGTAGCGTGTACAACAAATTGTAGTTCCTGCATCTTCACCCAATTCACGGCCTTTCGCAATGGCGACTTTCTCCATCAATGCCTTGCTGATACCCATCGCATTGATCGGATAAGCGGCTTTGTCGGTAGAAAGTACCACCACGTTTTTCACTCCATGTTCAATGGCTGAAAGCAGCACATTCTCCGTTCCCAGCACATTGGTACGAGTGGCCTCCATCGGAAAGAACTCACAGCTCGGAACCTGCTTCAAGGCTGCGGCGCTGAACACATAGTCCACTCCACGCATGGCAATATCAACGGAGGTTTTGTTGCGTACATCACCAATATAGAATTTTACTTTCGGATTTTGCAAGGCATGACGCATGTCATCCTGTTTCTTCTCGTCGCGACTGAAAATGCGAATCTCTTTGATATCACTATCAAGAAAACGACGAAGAACGGCGTTACCAAAACTGCCGGTACCTCCGGTTATAAGGAGGACTTTGTCTTTGAATACTGACATAAATATATCGTATAAAAAATAAATTATCTGTTTATTAATTCGAAGAATTTTCCCCAACTGCTTCCTTTAGGAGTCAGAGGCTCGAATGTGGGTGCTTCTTCACAGACGCGTACTATCAAGTCTGCCCATTTTTGGCAATTTTCAGTTTTAGCAAACATCACGCCCTCATATCCATTTAGAACTTCATGCGCGTAGTCCAGATCGGATGCAATAATAGGCAACCCGAAAGCAGCTGCCTCCAACAACGGTAATCCAAGCGTTTCGATAGTACTGGGAAAAAGCAAGCCCCACGATGCTTTGTAGAATGACAGCAAATTCTCATGGCACATTACCCCATCAAAAACAAACTGTTCACCCACACCATATGCAACTATCAACTGTTCTAAAAGAGGAAATTCTCCAATGGATATGGTAAAATGTATACGAATCTTAGCAAATACTGATGGATTACTCTGACGCAATATGTGCAAAGCTTCTACCAATGTCTTATGCTCCTTGTAAGGGAACGGAGTTGCCGGATAAATAAAGTGAAAATAATCAGCAGATAGATTCGCAGCAATAATCTTATCTGCTTCTATTTTTTCTACATCAGGAAACAAAACATGCACTTTATCTTCTGCAAATTTATATTTCTTGCAAAAGCCTCGTTTAATAAATGGTATCTGTACTACAACATCCGTTTTATCATTCAGCGTACTACTTACAAAAAAAGGATAAATATGTTTATAAAGCCACATCATACGCTCTTTCGCCTTTAATAGATTCCATTTTCTAGGATAAAAAGGAAGCGACTGGTGGTAGTATATCACTTGCTTACATTCTATTACAGAACCGGTATTTTGTAATGAGACAATTACATCCGGGATAATATTTCGTTGCTTTAACCATCTCTTTAAACCACCATGTTCCCACGCAATACGATGTCTCCAGCTATGATTCCCATCGGATATATAAGTGACACCGTCAATTATGGGCTGTTCGACAGAAGGATCTACAAAAATAATCCAACGATGGCTACCTACATAGCACTGAAGATGAGCGATAAACTGATGATAAACAGCGAGTGCGCCACTACTACGCAAAGCAGAAGTATTTACTATAATTATTTTGTTCTGAGAAGAAGACATTATACAATTTGTACTGAGAATACCACCTAAAGGCGGTTTCCTATTTAATAATTCAGAAAATGATTAAGCCCCGTAACACCCAACATAGGACTTCCAGTATCTCTACCATCCGAACTAGATTCTGGTAACTTAAATTCTTTTGGGATAAATGTAATCTATTACTTATGCGAATGTCAATCCCAATACGAACAAGATTATCTTTGATTTTTGATACACTATGAAGCTTGTCGTTAGACTCAGCTTCTTCCTTTTCTTCAATAGCCATCCCATCAACTTTGACTTCAACTACTTTTTTACGAGTATCTTTAAACCATTTTTGAAAAATATTATAAAGAACTTTGTTCTTAACACAAAAGGGCTGGAAAGATTCTTTAGGAAGTCTAATACTGAAATATCTTCACTGCTACACATAATTTTTAAGCTTGCGACGAAGGTGGAATTTTCAGACCATATCCTAATTTAAGTACTTACGTTTTGATGACAACAACAAAAGTCGAGACTGTTACGCTTTAGTAAATACGTCATTTTAAACACTTACTTTATTCCTAGGGATATAAATAAATAAATGAAAGAGTAAAGCCAATATTATAGAGATAAAAATGTTTCTGTTACCTAAATAATTGCCAAAAGGAGACATAAAAAGAAATGTACATATAAAAACATATACACAATTCGCTTTTATCATTTTTACCAATAAGATTATAAAAGCAACTATCAAACCAAAAATAAGAACCTCCGTCCAAAATAATTCTTGGTAATCACGTACAAATCGTGAAAAGAATGTAGAAGCATTAAATCCATTTAAACCATCATGATAATCATCAGAATCTCTTCCTTTAATTAAGTCAAGAAGAGCATTTGGTTGATTTGTAGGTATATCTTTATAAAACAATCTAATAACATCATAATTAATGACAAAATAAGAATATATCCAAGCAAATCCTACGTTGCTAATCTTCGATTCTAAGTTATCTACAACAACATAATCTTCCTTTCCACGAACGTTACTTCGCATATTACCTAATACTATAAAAGCAATAAGTATAAAAAGGATGACAGGTAATCCTTTTTTTAGTGTTTTCGTCAAATTATATCCCTTACCGTTTACAAGCTGAAAGATATAATAAAGGAAATAAAAAGTGCACATGCGCATAATATCACCACGCGATACTTGAAGAATAGAAAACACAACAACAGATACAACCAAAATAGCAGCCCACTTCTTCTTAATCAAAGGAGAATACATTACTAATATCCATTGTAGTGACATAGCCCATCCTGAAAACCCTGGTACTGTAGGAGCCTCTAACTTCATAAATGGATTTTCATTTAAGAGTAAATCCAATCGGAAGCCTATTTTCATGGTTATATAAATTTTCAGTAGGAGAAATATTGCTAATAAAATTGGGAATAATATATTCAAATTTAATACTCCTCTTTCCTTAAGATACGGCAAACGAGCTTTTTCTATAACATAGATGGGGAAAAGAAAAAAAAATGAACCTACAAAAAAAACATATATATCCATTAGAGACTTATCACCTTGAAGCCTACTAAGCTTGGTCGTATTAAAAAGTAAGCAGAAAAAGAACATCAATAGAAATACATTGTATGATTTCATTCCGTGAAGTTTAAAACTTTTTAATGCAAACAACAAAACGATTGCTGACAATACAGCAATCATTATATTTACGACATCAAACATTGTAAAAAAAATTATCCTTGAAAATTAGTCATGGTTCTTTCTTGTATAAACTTTGTTTCTAGCCTCTTTGAATAGAAAAAATTAATGGCAAAAATGATAGCAAAAGAAAGCATTGATGAATAACAAGCAAATATGATGCCATATTTATGCAAAAATAAAAACAGTAAGGCCACGTTAAGGATTGCTCCGGAAGACATAATGCAAAATGAGGTAAAAGTGCGAAGTTGATACGACAGATAAATTGCAAAGAATGAAGATGAGACTTTAAAAAACTCTACAAACAAGAGCAATTTAAAATAAATATCAAAAGCAATATACGCAGAAGCTCCAAGTAACATATAAATTTGTTTGGTAAAGAAGCAGAGAGCCAATACTATAAAAAGCAACACAAACATCATCAAATTTCGACTCAACCTAATAGTGCTGATATTACCTTTTTCTATTTCCTTGTAATATAGGCTGGGGTAGAACATCAAAAATAATCCTGTAAACAGTTTTATACTTGATAATGCATTTTGCGCCACAGCGTAAGGTGCTAATTCTGTATATCCAAATTCATTTTTAATCAATAATTGTGAAGTATAATTCAACGACCAATCAACAATAATAAGTAATGCAGCTGGAAAACAGAATTTTAACAATATGCTATATCTCACCTGCTCCTTTACAAAACTTTCGCTATTGTATTTCGAGCGATAAAACCAAAAGCAAGTAGCGTAACCCAAAGAATAGGATATTAATATAATATAAGCAGAAACTACTCCATCTTTATTTTGAAATAGCACAATAAAAATTGTAACTAAAAGAGTAACAAGCACCGCAATAACTCTCTGAATATTAAGTTCTTTCATCTTTAGTAATGAACGAAAATAATAAGACCGTTCATTTGAGAATAAAATAAATGCAAAGAGTATAGTAGTCCATTCCTTTGTTAATACAAAGTAAATTAAAGATAATATAGAAAATGCACACAATAGGTGTTTAATCACCAGCGATTGAACAGTGGGATTAAATCCCTTATTGTTAAATCGCAAATAAGCCCCGTACAAGTTTAATGAGAGGATTGATGCTAAAAGTTCAAAAAGAGATTTAAAATAAGAAAAGCGTCCTAATTCCTCTGGCACTAAGTTTTTATTGATTAAATGCAAATTGATAAGTGATATCAAAGAACATAAAAAATAACCGATAGAGAAAAATATAAAATCCTTGGAATAGGTATTATTTTTAAGAGAAGAATATATTAATCGTATAGACTTCATAATTACTACTTTTTACCTCTTCCAAAAAATTTATTTGTGCCCCTCACAATTGATAATATTATTAGATTCCTAATTGAAAAAAAGTATCTTGAATTCAACCATTTCTGATAGTTAGCAGTTATAGCAGTAAACTTGGGTAGCTTTATGGTATAAAAGTCAAAATCTACATGTTTAAATCTGCGATTAGGATTTTTTGCCATCAAGAAAAATCCATATTTTATAGAATCCGAATTATCCAAAGGATCTAATTTATCTACAAGTAATTGGTGAATTTGTGAGATTTGAGTAGGCTTGTAAAATCCATTCAAGTCATAGTAGAAAGTATTGCCCAAGATAATGACAGGTTTCTTCCAATACACAGATTCTATACCCATAGTGGAGGCGAAAGCAACTACCTTTTCACAAGCTTCCATCAGCGCATAGCTATCAATCTCTTCATTAGCGCCAATAACCGTGATATTGTTATACACTTCAGGAAGTTTGTATAAATCAGTATGATACGAGAAACCAATCTTCGCTAAGTTTGGATGTATACGAAGATAAAAATGAATATCTGGATTATCCTTCACACTATTCAACACATACTTTATTCCATCTAATTGGGTTGGAAACAGATTTTTGCTTTCAAATTGTTTCCCAAGCGAAGCCAACTCATCTTCTGAACTATTGAAAATAGCAAAGTTTCTCTTCGTTACATCGAAATTTTTCGGCAGTAAATTCCGTTTTTGAGAGGCTGTATAGCTTTTGTCATTAGTCGCTCTTCCATTTCTTCTCCTAACAAAAAAGTCTTCACCAATTTTTTTTTTCTCCTCTAATGTGATATAGTCTTCCTGCCAAAATTCTTCTATCATATTAGAGTTTGCAATAGGATCATGAGGAAGTGCATTTTCGTAGTACAACTTATACCTTTTATCCTCTAAATCAGCCACTTCCAAACAAGTAAAGGGAATACCTCTTTGTTTGCAGACAGCAATAGTAGCATTGACATCAAACAGTCGACCGTTGAACAACAGGACCTTATCCGGATTGATATTATCCAACATTGAAATAATATCATTAACCGCCACACAAGCATTTTTCAATAATGGATTAAAAAAGGATTTAAAGTTGTCATCTATTCTTGGAAAAGAATTTCTTGTCGTGCTGATATAGGAAGAAAGGCATGAGGCTCCGACTTCTACTCCTTTATAAAGGAGAACTTTCACCTCTTCTACAGTTGTATAATCAAATGTAGGTTCTTCTAATTCTATTAAATGAAATTCACTTAAGCAATGAACATCAATGGAGGTATTGGCTAAGTATTCATTGAATAATCTTTTATTTTCGCTTTGACAATAATTGCATAATAATGAATTATGTTCCAAATTGTAAGAACAAGATTTTAGTACCTTATCACAATACACAAAATGAACCTCATCACCATTTTCTATATGTATGAGAGATTCATCAAGCAAAACCCCAACAGCAGGTTTTAGCAATGAGCACGAGCTATAAGCTATAATTTTCATACGTATTCTATTTTTGTATTCTCTAATAAATACCCAATTCCTCTCTACAAACTGAATTTCAATATGATAAGGAACTGAATAATAAGGTAAGTACACACTGTGTGGCTATAAATGCCCGTAAAGGTATTGTAGTCCACTTTGAGTTATATTTTTGATTAATAATTAAGTTATTTTGCAATATTCATGGGCAGAAGTGCCATATAATCCATTTCTCCGGATGCTAATTTTCGTAAAACATCCCCAATGTATTTAACAGGACGAAGCCCGTTCATCTTGTAACTTTCAATTATCGAGTAAATCAAGGATGTATTTTTAGCAGCCTACTCAGAACCACAGAACAAATAATTCTTCCGGCCTAGGCAAATAGGCTTCATCATACGCTCGGCGGTATTGTTATCAATTTCCACCTGACCATTATCGGCATAACGGCATATAGCCTCCCATTCATCCACGGCATAATGAACTGCTTTGATGAAAAAATTAGTCGCTAAATCTTGGGTCTCATCAAATATCGGCTTGAGAACTTGCCATAATTGGGGTAATACAGGAATAGCACGTTGCCGTCGTTCAAAGACACGTTCGGAGTCCGATAAAAGATGAATCCGGCAATCCGTCTCTATCCAATAAAGTTCTGAAATCAACCGGATTATTTCCACCGAACGATGATCCGTATTCAAAGCATCTACAAACTTGCGATGAACATCAATCTTACGAGCGTCAGAAGGAATACCGATTTCATCGCAATAATGCATCACAACATTATCCACGCGGATGGAACGCTTACTGTAATCCGAACGGTGAGATTGGGCTACTGAACAAGTGGATGAAGAGGGGGCACTATTGTTCATTTCGGGTGTTACAAGAGTGGACGAATCCTCGCAAGATTCTCCTCCAGGATTACTTCCGTCAAAATCATCTTTATCACTTTTAAGGTCTTTATCAGGAACCTTCCGTAAGGAGAAAGACTTTTCCGACTTACAGCCATATAACTGACGTTTCTGTTTTTCTATTTCAAAGAGTTCGGCAACACGCAGGTTTTTCAACTCTTCCAAAGCTCTGGAAAGCAGTTCCGATTCCTCCTCGGCCTGAGCCTTATCTTCCAAAGCCTTGGATAGTTGACGGCCAAGAACCTTATTGTCCCTACGCATATTCTTCAGTTCTTCAAGAGCATTATCCAACTTCTCCAAAATCTGACGGTTACCTTTACACTGTTCTTCACGAAGGAGTTCGTTGTCTTTACGAAGACGCAGAAGTTCATCGTCTTTAGACAGTAACCGGGAGACTAATATATTAATCGTATCTTGCTCTTGCATGCTTCAAAGATACTAATCTACCGCACCTTCGCACAAGTAGAAATTCATATGAGACTTCAGACCTAACATAATGCGCTTAAACTTTGAAGAAGGCAAGTGAGACTTTCCGGACTGGCATTCTCTTTATTGATCTCAATGCCGTTTATCAATTTCAAATGGAAACAAACAACGTCCGCATCCTCTGAAGAGGGACGAGGAAGTAGCAGAGAAACAGGAGACTTCTCTTTTGGAGCATCGATTACCGTAAGGGAACTCAAACGAATCTCCTCCATTTTTGACTCGCACATGCGTTTCTTGTTATCACGATACCACTTGATAAAATTACAGTATTCAATACCTTCCTGAATGCAATAAGCATTGATGGAAATTTTCCGGGGAGCACTATCCGTTTGATAACAAAATAAAAATTCACTGTAGAACTCACTCATATTCATAATCTCAAAAATTTAAATTATGAAGCAAAAATAAGAATCGATAAAAAAAGGTAAGAGTCATACAGTGAGTGCTTACCTATCTTTATCTTATAATAGAGTAATAATGTTACCTTATCGCAGATGTTTCACCATCTCCCTTGCTCTCGCCAACTCATCATGCTGACCAATATCAAGCCAATAGCCACTTATTGGATAACGAATCACTTTGTGATTGGTAGCAATAAGCTTGTTCATAAAATCGGTAGCATTGAAGAATTGATTCTCAGGAATGAGGTTAAGCCGCTCTTTTTTAATAAGATAAATACCAGCATTAGCATAATAACTATATGTTGGCTTCTCAGTAATTCCACGGATTTCACGTCCAGCAAGATTGAACACACCATATGGCACCTTCACCACGTAGGGAACGGCAGCCACACTCATGTCAGCATCATGCTGGTGGAAGTGAAGGAAGAAGTCTTCATAGTCGATATTTGTAAAGAGATCCGAGTTCATCACCAGCACCGTATCATTGTAGAATGTCTCTACAAACTTGATACTTCCAATCGTGCCAAGATATTTCGGCTCGCGCACAGTATGAATTTTCACTCCGTCGCACGGCTCACGAAAATGTTCTTCAAGCTGCTCGCCGAGATAATTGATAGTTACGGAAATATGATTCAAACCGTATAAAAGCAGGCGGTCAATATTGTAGTCAATAATGCATTTATCGCCTACCTTAATCAGAGGCTTCGGAGTTTTCTCCGTCAATGGACGAAGGCGCTCCCCCTTGCCGCCCGCCATAAGTACGGCATCAATCGGCAATTTAGTCAGGTAATGCTCCAAATTAATAATTTCACAGATGTGATTCTCCTCATCGAGTATGGGCACCAGACGCATCTTCAAGTCACGCTGGCGGTGAATGTCCTCCACTCCATCATTTACTCCACGACGCAAAAAGTTAAAGTTACGATGCATGGCTTCACTGATGGGGGCATCCACACTGATGCCTTTAATCAAGGCACGACGCACATCACCATCAGTAAGAGTGCCTCGCATGGCAGAATTGGAGTCGGTGACAAAGAGAACAAGAGGACCATCCTTGATTTCATTAAGCTTACGAATTGCGTCAAGAATAGGAAGGCTCTCAGAAATAATATAGGGTTGATTCATAGAAAATTTTGTAAAGATGGGAAAAGTAATGCTATCTTCACATTACCTATATCCATTCAATTAACTATTCTTTCAGCACCCAACGATCCATAGCATCTTTCTCGAAAAGATTGCGATTGTACTGCTTATCAATAACATCCCAGAACTCTTTTTCCGAGTAACCCAAGAATTCACAAAAATCGCGTACACAAAGAGGATCAAGTGCATGGTCATGCTCTTTTATGAGTTTGAAAGCTTCGTCACGAGTAATCATACCGTAACGCACCATGCGGGATGCATAGTCGGTGGCACCAGCATGCCCAAACTTCGGATATTTCAACCAAGGATGAACAAGATATGCACGACTATCCACTTGGTCCATATTCTGAACAGCATGTGTACGAATCCATTCGTGAGTGAGGTCGTGGAAACCATAATGTTTGGCAATCTCATAATTTTTGAAACTGTTCCATTGAGTAAAGTAGCTGATATAGATGGGATCAAGCTTGTCCATTTCCTCCTTAGGGGGAGCTTCGAAGAAGTTCAAGTCCTTACGAGTCACACCACATTCACGGATCAGTTCTTCGGTCTCAATACCACAAGCTACACCGTTGAAGATTTGGTCTTTGGCTGAGTAAGTCTCAATACCGTCGGCACCACCATATTCCCAGCCTACGTTTTCACCATATACCAACAGAGGTAAATTGAACTTAGCAGCCATGTGCAGAGGATAAGTGTAGATATAACGGTCCACAAAATAAGTCGGTTTGCCGTACTTCTCAAAGGTGTAGCGCATAATCTTCTTTTGGGCGGCTATATTGGGCTTCATAGAAATCAAGTCACAGCCAAATGCTTCACTAATATTCTTAATATTGTGCATACCTGCTTGAGTCATGGGGAAGTTATCTTCTGCAGAAACGAGTAGTGGATTCATACCCATCAGCACTTTCATAACATAGACTTGGAAATGGCTGTCCTTACCACCACTAACTGCAATTATACAATCATAGCCATCAGGTCCGTTCATTCCACGATATTTATCGCAAAGAACTTTGAGTTCCTCCCAACGCTTATCCCAGTCTACAAACTTACGATGTTCATAACTTTGACATGCGGAACACACACCTTCTTCATTAAATGTAATGCCCGGTCTTGTATCAGGCATACAACATTTAGTACAGTACTTCATATTTTTTAATAGTTTATAAATTATCAAACCAATTTATTGGTAATCATGTATTCAGCAATCATCCAGTCCATCATAGTGTCAAGATCCACCGAATGCTCTCTATCCATGACATATTTCACTCTCTTTTTAAATTTGTTGAGAGGCATAGCCTTCATTCTTTCCGGATTTATAATATAAATAGCACCATTATATTCATAGACAGGAGGACAATCTTGCCGACGAGTATAGTGCCCATCTCCTTTTGAAATATGCAACATTCCTTCTGTATCCTCTTCAAAACAAAGATAATAAGGGTTTGAATCTGTTTCTTTTACACTGACCACCATATCCAAGTCTTTATTGTATAAATTAAGTGCCTCTCTCACATGATTAACTGTGCGGAAAGGCGAAGTTACTTGCAAAAGAACAACAGCATCAAAATGCTCGCCTTTAGACTCATAGAAGCTAAGAGCATGCAGAAGAACTCCATAACTACCTGCTGTATCGGTTGCCAATTCGGTAGGACGTATAAAAGGAACGCTCAACCCATATTGTTCTACAACCCGAATGATTTGATCATCATCGGTAGATACACATATATGCGTATCGTCCACAATTGCGCGGGCTACATCTATCGCATAGTAGATAAGAGGCTTACCTCCAAGAAGTTTAATATTTTTACCCGGAATACCCTTACTTCCCCCTCTGGCAGGAATAATAACTAATATATTCATAAATTATAGAATGATTTTTGATTCAGTTGTTCAAGGGGATAGGTGCGAATCACATCGAAGATGGATTGGGCGGTATTAGCTTTCTCGTAGGGGTTAGCTGCGGTGCGAGCCAAATGACGGAATGCCGGTGAAAGTACAGTGTTAAGTCCAGCCACAATGGCACCATAGTCGCTGCCACAGTCGAGTACGGAGAGACCATGCGGACGTCCTTTCTGACGGTCACCAATATTGAGCGTGGGAATATGGACAGAAGGGACTTCTACAAGGCCACTGGACGAGTTACCTATCACTGCTGATACATGTTGCAAGGCGGACAGATAGCGGCGCATACCCAACGAGGTGAAACTCCTACAGCGGTCGGCACGAAGCGCACAATAGTGCTCTATGGACTGCTTGATGACGTCGCCACCTTGGTCGGAATTGGGCATGGTAAAAAGGACACGCAGATTAGGGAAGGCATCTATGGCAGCCAAGAAGTCGTCAATCTCTTCTTGCGGAGAACGATTGCCACGGGTGACGGGATGGTAAGTAGCCATCACAGTATGTTCGTTGAACTTAAAACCTAACGACGCTTCCAATTCCTCGCGGCTCATGAGAGACACCTGCTTAAGGTTCTCTATACCTATAGCTCCTACATAGAAAACACGGTCGGGACGTTCTCCAAGCTGAATCACCCTACGGCGAAACTCTTCTGTAGAAGTAAAGTGCAATGAACTGAGTTTAGTAATACAATGACGAATGCTATCATCTATAGCACCTTCTGTTATGGAACCACCATATAGATGCGTTATTGGTATGCGCTGGATCATTGCAACAGTAGCCGCTACTAACATCTCGTAACGGTCACCAAGGATGACGACCATATCGGGCAACAATCGGCGAAAGGCTTCGTTCATGCCATGCATTTCGACAGCCATGGAGTCGATGACACCATAAGCATCATCGGAGTTTTTCTTCATCGGTACTTTGATATCGATTGTGAAGCCGTCACTCTCTATTTCCTGATAGGTATCGCCATATTCGGGCAGGAGGTGCATATTAGTGGCGATGATCTGAAGCTGACAATCAACCGATTCATCAATTAATCGCATCAAACGGCTCAATAAACCGTATTCAGCACGAGTACCGGTAATTACGCAAATTCTTCTCATAACTCTATTAGTTCATCTTCAGAAAAATCTCTTTTGGCTATCAGACCTAACACTTCATTCCAAAGCATTGGAGAGACCCCATTACCAGGTCGCTTAGTTGTTATATTTTCAACAGTAAAAAGCTCACCTTTTTTTATATCTTTAGAGGCAATAATACTTTTGCGGGCAACAGAGATATTCTTGTATTCTGACTTTGATACTTTTTTCACCGAGGATCCTAATGCCTTTTCTATATTTCTAATATTATCAACCATCCGTTTCAATTCATCGGGTTCAAGTGAAGCAATATGATCAGGTCCCTTCAAATTTCGATCGAGAGTAAAATGCTTTTCTATTACTTTAGCCCCCAGTGCAACAGCTGCAATAGGGACCTCAATTCCCTTGGTATGATCGCTATATCCATAATCTACACCAAAACAATTACCTATTGACAACATGGCCCGCAGATTTACATCTTCGAAAGGTGTAGGATATTCTGTGTTACAATGCAAAAGTATAATATTTTTACGTTCTACACCATTCTCCTCCAATATTGTCAATGCAGACTCAATTTCTCCCAATGTGCACATTCCAGTAGACATGATTATGGGTAACCCTATTTGGGCTATTCTAACAAGATATGGATAATTCGTTATTTCGCCTGACGGTATTTTCATATAATCCATAGCGATTGTAGCGAGAAAATCAATTGAATCAAAATCGAATGGCGTAGAGAGAAATTTTATGCCTACTTCATCACAATACTCTTTCAGCAAGATAAAATCTTTAAATTTCAAACGAATTTTTTTAAGCATCTCTGCTTGAGTTTCATTTGAATTATTTGTGTTTACCTTTTGATAGTTAGCTTTTTGAGCATACTTAGAGACAACATTACCATTCCCTGTTTGAAACTTAACGTAATCAGCACCTGCTTCTTTAGCTTTTTCTATAAGCCGCATTGCCATCTCAACACTTCCATTATGGTTAACGCCTGCTTCAGCTATTATAATAGTTTTCATAAACTTAATTTTTTTGCCGGACTACCAAAAACTGTTGTACCTTCTTTGACTTTAGATATCACAAAGCTTGACGCACCAACAACAGAATGGTCACCAAGTACAACCTTATGATTAATTACTGCGGACGAATGCACAGTAACAAAATTGCCAACTTTCACCCCCCCAACACACATCACTTTGCAATCTATGCGATTAAAAGCGCCTAAGACACAATCATGCCCAATATCAGTATGATTCTGAATCTGACAATGATCGCCAACAACTGCATCTGCTCCAATTACCACATAAGGCTGCACAAAACACCCTTTTCCAATTATAGCAGTTGGTAAAACAATTGCTGTATTATGTATTAAAGTGAAGAACTCCGCATTTTTTTCTCTTAGTTTGCTAACAACTTTATATTTAAGATTTACATCTCCAAAAGAACAGATAAAGACATCGTCTTTGCAAATATGATAGGTATTTTCATCACCGATAATAGGAGGATACCCTTCAAAATTATCAAGCATGTTTTTATCAATTTCAAGAAATCCTTTCACATCGAATATCGTACCATACCCAATGCAATTTTGAGCATGCAGATACATTGAACGTCCCATGCCACCAGCACCTACTATAATTAAGTGTTTCATACGAAAACATATTACGCCATTCTTTGTTTATTACGGCCTTTTTTATCGTTGTTTATTAGTTTTCTTAATAGATTAATTTGCTTTAGTCAAGTATATTTCCATGCCCGGGACATAAGATTGTTTCGTTAGTAATTAAATTCTTGATTAATTGCAAACTATTCTGCGCTTGCAGTTTGTCTCCTCCACGCAGATTTGTTACTATTTTTAAACCAGGAATATAGCTATCACCTGTAAAAAGATATTTATCAATTTTAAAAGTAAGGCTACCTGGATTATGTCCAGGCGTTTCTAAAATTAATATAGGAATGTTTTCAAATATTGATATAGATATTCGTGAATCAATACCATGCACTATGCAAGTTCGATCCAATTCAAATGGATTTTCATAATACTTTGATAAATTCATCTTACTGGAATACAAAGCCTGCGCTGCATAACTTGAACAGAAAACCTCAACAGTAGGATAAGTATTATAAAGTGAGTTCAGCCCATATATATGGTCAAAATGGGCGTGCGTAAGCAACACGCCTTTCAGAGATAATTTATTCTCCGAAAGGTATGTAACAATTGAATCTATTTCACCGCAATCTATCAGCCAAGCATCTCCTCCGTCATTATTAATAACATAAGTATTAGATGAGAAAACGGCATTGGCAATTCGGTGAATGTGCATAACTACTTATTTTGGATGATATCGAACAATTCTTCGATTGTCTTAGCAGAACGCAAATCTGCTCCTGTCAATTGCAAGTCAAAGTTCTCATCAACCATAGAAATAATTGATAACGCAGTCAGCGAGCTCCATTCATCAAGTTCGCGATAATTTGTATCTGGCTGAAAAACCTCCGAAGGCGTTTCATCAAATTCCTCTGCAAATAATCTAATAAATTCTTTTAATTCCATACTAAAAAAATGATTTGTTAATAAAATATATTACATTTCTTATCTTAGCGTCAGACCTCCATCAATCGTTAAGATAGTTCCTGTTATCCATGCCGCTGCATCAGAGAGCAAATATATTGCTCCATACGCAATCTCTTCCGGTTTACCAAATCTCCCCAATGGAATCTGTTTCTTAAATAATTCCATTTCATCGGCAAGTTTATATGATGCTATTATTGGGGTTTCAACTGCAGCTGGTTTGATTGCATTTACTCTAATTCGACGTGGAGCCACCTCTAAAGCTAATACACGCATAAAAGATTCAAGCGCTCCCTTTGATGCTGCATATAAAGCATTGGATATAGTGGAATACGAAGATGAAACTGAAGATATTGCTACGACACTTGCATTCACATTCAACTTCTTTTTCTTTAACAATTCCTTTATTAGAAACATTGGAGAATATAAGTTGATACTAAACATCTTATCTATTTTTTCCGCAGATATAGATTTAGTTAGCGTTTTATCATTTATACCAGCTGACAATACTAAGCCATCAATAGTTTGAATGGAACGAACTAATTCTTCCAATTTATCAGACTCAATCAAATTGCAAAGTATTGCTTGATGATTATTACCAGCAAGTGAATTTAAAGTCTCTTGCAATCTTTCATTATCTCGTCCGGTAACAATTAATTGAGCACCGAGTTTAGAACATTCAATCGCAACTGCTCTACCAATACCTGATGATGCACCTGTTATTAGAATATTTTTACCTGTTAAATCAAAAGGATACATGACTGTTTAATATTCGATTTGTTCCGCACAATCTAAATTGCCTATAGAAATAATACCTACACCCAAAGATAAACCAACGCCAAATCCTGATATATACATCCTTAATTGTTTATTGCATATCTCATCTTTGATTACAGTCATAAGTAAAGGAATAGTAGCATTACTAGAGTTTCCGTAATCCTTAAGAACCATGGGAGCTTTTTCATTAGGGATATTTAATTTTTTCAGCAACTTATTACAAAGGAATTTACTGGCATGATGAACTAGAAAATAATCTATATCGTCTGGAGCGATATTAAAGTGTTCAAACAGATTTTTTGTAAACTTTGGAAGATTTCCTATCACAAAAGAAAACACGTCATCACCATGCATAGCTATGTTAAGTCTATTCCTTTTTATTCCTCCTTCAAAATCCTCCTCTTTAAAAGATTCTACAGAAACTGGATGTCTATAACCACCGTCAGGAATTATAATAGTAGCCTCTCCACTACCATCGGTACCAAAAGATAATTTGAAAAAATCATCACTATGGGGACAATATTCTATAGCAGTAGCTGAACCTGCATCGCTAAATAATGGAAAAACACTCTTATCTTTATAGTTTGTATTTTTGGACTGTGTATTACCAACCAACAATAAAGCTTTTTTTATAGTACCATTAGAGACTAATGCTCCAACTACCCCTAAACCATAAACATAGCCTGAGCATCCTTGTGAAATATCAATTGTCATACAAGCTTTAGAGAAGCCTAGTCTATTTTGTAAAAGGCATGAAGTTGCCGGCATCTTATAATCGGGAGTTTGAGATACAAATACTAATAATTCTACTTCTGTTCGATCCCAATTTATCTTTGCTAACAAATGTTCTGCAGCCTTATAGCACAAATCTGATGTACATACAGAGTTATCTGCATGCCGATGACGTTCAATGCCAATAGAATCTACGAATTTCTGACGCTCTTCTAAAGGCACTATGCCATACTCCATATTTTCGATTACATTTTTAGGTGAACATACAGAAACACCCTTAACCTTAATATTTTTAATATCCAAATAGGACATATTGAATTATTGAAAATGATATTAATATTCAATTTTATATTGTTTCACATTACCATAGTTCCAAATTGAAGTAACCAAACTATTAGGACACATACGAGCTACTATTTTTTGGAGTGTGTCATCTGTACCAATTTCATAGAACTCATTAACTCCGTCTCGTGCCATATTCCGAGTCATTGAAGTCCATTGAACACCATGAGTAATATGTTTAATGAGATTTTCACGAATTTCTTCAGGTTCAGTATGACATTTGCCATCTACACATTGGTAAACAGGAATAACAGGTACACTAAATGTTGTTTTCTTAATGATGTCACCTAATTCTATTTCTGCGTCAGCCATATAGGGAGTATGAAAACTACCACTAATCAGCAGTGGTATTGCCTTTTTGGCTCCTTCGTTCATAAACGCTTTGCAGGCAACTCGAATACCTTTCTTAGAGCCAGAAATCACTACTTGACCAGGACCATTATAATTAGCAAAATAAATCGGCTCACCCGTTTCGTCCCAAATTTCTTTGATGCGTTTAGCAATATACTCATCGCTCAAACCGATTACAGCTCCCATGGCTGTTTTATGCTTTTCACAAACCTTTTGACCAATTACCGCACGATTGTAAACCAGATTAAGACCATCCTCAAAAGAAATAGTTTTATTGACAACTAATGCCGCAAACTCACCAAGGGAATGACCAGCAACCACATCAGCTTTAACGGCATCTTGAATGGTAGCAAGGATTACTTCATAAAGAAACACTGCAGGTTGTGTATTGACCGTCTGCATCAACTCATCTTCAGTTCCTTCAAACATTACATCAGATATGCGTCGACCAAAGTAATCATTAGCTTGTTCAAACATTTTTTTTGCCTTAGGAAAATTATCATAGAGAACTTTTCCCATTCCTTCTTTTTGGCATCCCTGTCCCGGGAAAATAAAAGCTTTCACTTATAATTATTATTTCTTATTCGATTTTATATTTAGAATATGAGATAAAAATAGCAGTCAATAGCTCATTGGAACGTCAAGAACACATCATACAACTCTGCTAATCAAACACTTACACATTTACCCATAAAGTGCATATAACAAAATGTAGAAGTTAAATTTGAGCAATGAATCTATCTTCCTTAGATGAAGTATGAGATAAAACTGCATCCATCACCGATTTGTAGTGACCGACGCCATTGACTAATATAAGTGGTCTTATTTCTCTAGTCTTACACTACTCGGTATATTCACAATTCTGCCTGCCAACCACTTAGAATTCGTGAGCCCATCCGTCTCACAATGCTCGAACATGGGCAGATAATTCATCAGTTCCCAAACGGGACGGGTCATCACACCGTGATCGTTGGTGTATTCCAAGAATTCAAGTTGAGTGACCTTATCTTTTAAGATGACTGCATTAAGCCAATAGTTGGACTTACAATCCACAGGTTCAGTGAAAAAAATAATATCTTCTTTATCCTTGAAAAAATCGGCATAGCGAGCAGCAGTCTCACGTTTATCCGCCACATATCGGTCGAGATTCTCCAACTGGGCACAACCGAGAGCGGCATTGATATTCGGCATTCGATAGTTGTAGCCGATATGATCGTGACGAAACTCCCAACGATGAGGTATCTTGGCTTGGGTAGTGAGATGTTTAGCATATGCGCCCAACTCTTCATCTTGGAAAAGCAACATACCTCCACCACCAGTGGTGATGGTCTTGTTGCCATTGAAACTGATAACACCCACTTTGCCAAAAGTACCCGTATGCTTTCCTTTATAAAGTGAACCTATGCTTTCAGCTGCATCTTCCACCAATTCGATATGCCACTCTGCACAAACTTGTACCAGTTCATCAAGATGAACAGGATGACCAAAGGTATGCATGGGCACGCAGGCTTTTATTCTGCAACCTGTACGTTTGTTATAGCAAACTCCATTTTTTAGTTCTGCATTCTTTTCCAACCATATTCTTACCGCTGTCGGCGAAAGACCCAAGGTATCTTTATCCACATCAATAAAAATCGGACGGGCACCAATATAACTCAAAGCGTTGCAGGTAGCTATAAATGTCAAGGCTTGTGTAAGAACTTCATCATGCCGCTCCACACCCACTAGCATCAATGCCATATGCAGAGCATTAGTACCACTCACACAGACTACTGCCTTTTTTGCACCTGTGTAGATTGCCATATCCTCTTCAAAACGATCGACAAACGAGCCTACGCTGGAAACAAATGTAGTATCAATACATTCTGCAAGATACTTTTTCTCGTTCCCGATAAACTTGGGAGCACTTAATGGAATAAATTCTGAATTCTCGTAAAGTTGATGAATGAAATCAACAATCTTTTTGTTAACATCCATAATAATTACATCTTTTGATCCAGGTTCTTACCCTTTTCTTCGTGTTCGAAGTTGGAAATAAAACCTTTTATAGCTTCCACCACTGCCTCTTTCGTAAAAGTAGGTTGGGAGAAAATTGCCTCCATTCTATCAAAGAATTCGTCAATCTCCTGTAGAGGACGTTTGTTTACCTCTTCAATGACACCAAGGCTTTGGAAACGATCCATGTTAAGTTTCTCGCCAGGTACATAGAACTCTTCGTAAGCTTTCTCACCCGTGGTATCACTGCCAAAATAAACGACCGGATATTCTTTATTATTGTAAGGCATTCTATCAGCGAACTGTTTAGCATCTTCATCAGTAGCAAATTGTTTCTTTTCAAAACCAAGAGTTCTGATATACTCATCACAAATAGCAGAAAATGTAAGCATCTGTTTCTCTCCCAATTTCGGGAAAAAAATCTCACCGTTCTTTCCCAAAATACAGGCAAGCATGCAAATCTGTCCACTCTCTTCCAGAGAGACAAAGTAGCGTTTCACATCATTTGGGGCTGCCAATGGTTGTTTCTTCATCACACGCTGTACCCAGCCATCAGGTAAGGAACCGTTGGAAAAAGCCACATTGGCAAAACGAGCCGTAGTTACCTTAAACTTAGCTGTATAAGCCATGATCAGATCTTCCATAATACGCTTGCTGGCCCCCATAATGTTGATAGGATTAGCAGCTTTGTCTGTAGAGACACAAAAAAAATGTTGGGGCGGATATACAGCAAGAAGGTCCAGCAGGCGCTTTGCCTTAATGTCATTATTCTCAATAAGCGCCTGTACAGAATATTTATCTTTCTCGCTACGCACATGCTTATGGGCAGAGAAATTCGCAAAAATATCAAAACCTTCCTCTTCCCGGAAAATACGCTCAAAAATGGGATCAGCAAAATTGAGCGTATAAGTACGATACTCTTGTGGTACATACATTCCATAAGTGGAACGCAAATCGCGTGTCAGTTCAGCAAGACCATTTTCATTGAGATCGACAACCACCAGTTTGGCCGGTCTGAAAGGCAACACAGCACGAATAAATGAAGAACCGATGGAACCTGCTCCTCCTACCACACATACACTCTTATTCTCTATTTCCCGACGTAATGTCTCCTTATTTGCCTCAATATCTGCGGCAAACATACTTATCTGTCTATTTATCACATGGTCAGCGATAAACTGTTTAAGATTCAACATACACAAAATTGATATTAAGTATTCCTCCTAAATGGGACATATCATTAATGCAAATGCTCCAGGCATTTACTCAATATATTCCCACGGATAGGGATTGTCTGTCACATTCTGAAACTCATCAACCGCTTCCTGCTGTTCGGGAGTAAGCGATGAGGAATCCCAAGAGGAGATAATGGAACGGCCCTCGTCGGCCAAAGACTCGTCGAACACTTCACCGTAACAGGCGGTAAGCAGGCGGAGCTTCAGTAAGGAAGCGGGAAGGGCGTCGAGCACATCCCAACAACAGTCCAGCACTTCCTGGACATGCCGCTGTTTTTCGCCATGGTCTACAAAAGAGGCGCTGTAACCCATAAGAAGGGCAAGACAGACATTTGCCTGCTCTTCGATGGTAGTGCCTTTTACACCCGACCGGTACAAAGCCATGGTAAGACGGTAGACCTCACCGTTCCGCCGTGACAAGTCATCACTATAGACGGGACTGCCGTCCATACCCAAATACATCAGTTCGTGCGCAGCACGCTGAAGAGTGATTGCTTCTTCGGAAAGAGACATAAGCAATTATAGAATTAAGAATTAAAAATTAAAGTTCAGCCGATTACTTCTATAAGATCGGGATGGATAGTGGCCATGGCAACAGCAATGACACCTTGTATCTCTATAACCACACGGCGGTCACGTGCACCCTTTACTTTCAGAAAAACGCCCTCCTGGCCTGCAAAGTCACCACCCGTAATACGGACTCTAGTTCCTTTCGACAGATTCAACTCTTCGGGCTGGAAATAAAGCAAATGGTCGTTATAGGTTCCGGCAACGGCGATGAAGCGCTGCATCTCATGGTCGGGAATAATTATCTTCTGACCACTGCGGGTATCGGTTATATATTGCAAATAAGTAATTTGAGACTTAACACGCTGTACGTCGGAAGGACGTGCATGGACAAAAACCAGATTACGGATGACGGGAACCAAAGTACGGACTTTCTTACCCTTACGGATACTTACCTTATATTGCATGGGGACAAAACAGCCGAGGTTCTCCTTCTCGAGAAAATGCACCGCATCAAGCTCTCTGCGGTATGTGGCACGCATGGCGTGCCAGACTTCAACCTCGTTATCCGTTTCCATTTTCGTTGTTTTGTTCACAAAAGAGTGTTCCTCTGGGGCTTTGAACCCTCGGTATATACCTGGTATCCAATCATTTGCGAGCACCTTATGTAAAATACAGCAAGCATTGCGCCCTTCTTGCCAACAGTTTTTTTGCAGTTCGTCATTACCTTTTGGTAAGAGACTATAAACGAACGGATTACAAACAAAAAGCGTTTTTTAAACGTTCGTTTTTTGAACGTCAAATTTCAGGAAATGAAATAGGGAATAAGTTAATAAAAGGGAATGGAAATTTTAAATATTAAATAAGATACTTAATACACTGAATTACTGTATATTAAACTGGGATATGATGGGTTTTCCAAAATATTTTTATTAAACATTTTGAGGATATAAAAAACAGTCTTATCTTTGCGTCCATTAAACGAACGTTTAAAAAACGCTTCCAAGTCAAAGTCATTTCCATTTATATATCAACACATTAACCCATCATAAAGATAAAACCCAGTTTTTTATCTCCATCCTTACTCCACAAAAACAAAAAACTTGATATACCTTTGCATTTATTTTACAAACTACAGTAATTTTAATTATTAACCCAAAAACATTAGAAAATGAAGGCAAAAGAGACACTCCAAAGTAAGGAAAAAAAACAAAAAGAGACACCCTTAAAACGGATGTAAAGCACGGCATATCAGCTCCTAAAGCGGGAGTAGGACGTCCCTCAAGTGGGGAGGTTATAGGAATACTGCCACAATATAGGAAAGAAGTCATTAAAGACATCATCCTATGGAAAAAATCAAGATACTTTATAGAAGAAAAACCGACAAGCAACAAGGCATTGGCACAATGGGCATACTCACATTTCGACTTCAGAACGCCAGACTATAAAAGACTGTCAGAAAACACTATAATACAAGAGTTCGGTGAAGTGTGGCGGGAAATGAAGGTAGCAGGAGAGATATAGGGAATAAAACAAAAAAGGGCAGAAACCACAAAACTTATTGACAATAATTAAATATAAACAACTTAAGGAATAAACCACTTATCTTTGCCGCCACTTTGGTAAGGATGAAGCCACACCGCCTATAGATGCCGCTTTCTCAACGAATGCGGCATTTTTTTATATACAAGCGTACCTCCTGCCAAACTAATACAATTATTAATTTTAAAGACAACAAGATGAGAAAGTCGAAAAAGAACGCCCCACTTCACGAGGCACTGAGAAACCTATGGAAAATACGTATCATGCTGGAAAAGAACTACACGGAAACATGCGCCACATGGATGGCCCAACGGATAGAAAGCTTGATAGACCACATGCAATACGGACACGCACTCATAGCCTACCACAAGCAGGACGGGACATTCAGGCTGACGAAAGCCACCCTACTGCCCTACAAGGCAGACTTCAGAAAAGATTATGACATCACAAGAGTCACAAGCACCATAGCCTTCTGGGACGTGGAACTGCAGGCATGGAAAACCTTCCAGCTGGAAAACTTCCTCGAATGGAGTCCCGTATGCTAACCATTAATCATTAATCACTAATCATTAAACACTAAAAACAATGGCCATGATGTATGGGGGAATGCTATATTTCCCCCTCAAAGTAAATCTATTCGAAGAGATAGCAGTGGAACTGGTGGAAGCCAAGTTCGGACTGAAAGGAACCGCAGCGGTAATGAAACTGCTGTGCAAGATACATAAGGAAAACGGATATTACCTGAAATGGAACGCGGAGCAATGCACACTGTTCACCAACAAGGCAGGAAGGGACATCAATGAACAGGAGATGCAGGGAGTCGTGGACATCCTGGTGGAGAAAGTCTTTTTCGACCCCAAAACCTATAGGGAACAAGGGGTGCTGACCTCTACCGAGATACAGAAAATATGGCTGGAAGCCACCAAAAGAAGAAAAAGGGACCTCACCACCCTACCCTATCTGCTGGTAGAGACGGAGGAAGATAAACCGGACAAGGACGAGACTTGTACGCAAAAACGGGAAAATTGTACGCAGGATGCGGACATTTTCCCCGAAAATGCATACAATTCCAAACAAAGCAAAGTAGAAGAAAGTAAAGCAAAAGAAAGTAAAGCACTTCCCCCTCTTACTCCCCCGGGGGAAAGCGGAGGAGCGCAGGGGAATCCTGATCTGGACATTCCCGGATATGCCTACAACAGGAATACGCACAACCTGGAATGCCTCATGCTGAATCTGGAAAAGCTCTACATCACCGACCGGGAGGAAATCAGGAAGATACTGAAGTTATCGGACTACGGCAGGCTGGGAAACTACGTCTGGAAAATATTCAATGGGACGAACTGGAGCAAGGTGAACAGCAAGGGAGGGTACATCATCTCGGTACTGGCAAGAGAGAAGCGGAGTACGGGAAGCTGATTCCACAGGGCACAAGCTATCAATAACATGTCATGCAGGAAATCAATAACGTGTGATACAAAAAACAAATATCGTGCCGGCAGGAAATTAATTCCTTGCCGACACGATATGAATTTCTTCTTCGTCCTTAAAACTGTACCTTATAATTATGCCGGTATTCAGTGCAAAACCTCTGCAATTCAATAAAAAATGGCTGGAACACAGCAAACAGTTCCTCATCGTGCTCTTCAAGGTAACGAATAGCCTTGTCTACGGATATATCAATATGATGATATTCCACCATGATGTTCAAAGACTCTCTTATTCCGTTCAGAGTGGCGTATTTCCGCAAACGGTCGGTCAGGATAAAATGCCAGATGAAACGTTTGAACCGTACCGGAAGATAGCGGTAATTGATGAGGAGGGAAAGATAGAAAGTCCGGGTATACCTCCTCAAGGAAACTCCGGAGAACGACTCGAAACGGGAAGCCAGCAAATAATCGAAATAAATATCCAGCAATACCCCCGAATAGCGTCCGAATTCAGGTTGAAGCCTATGTACCACCTCGCAGACAGCCGGATGACGGTCGGTATAGTCGTCAATAGCGCGGTGAAGCTGAATACCCTTGGCTATATCCGGCGGATAATTCTTATAGGAGCTTCCCTTTACGGCATCGCCTACAAAATTGCCCAACTGTACTTTTCTGTTCGAACCGGAAAGGAATATATGTGCCAGGTAGTTCATGACAAAAGATTTACCAGCTCCTTGCAAAGACACTCCTTCACCTCTTCCATCGGCACCTCGTGTCCCAGCTCTTTCTGCAAAGAAGTGACACCCTTGTCTATGAATCCGCAGGGATTGATATAGCTGAAATAACGTAAATCGGTATTCACATTCAGTGCCAATCCATGCATGGTGACAAAATGGCTGCTGCGCACGCCGATGGCACAAATCTTACGGGCACGGGAAGTATCGCCCTCCAGCCATACGCCCGTTGCCTTCTCCAGGCGTCCGGCCGCGATGCCAAACGAAGCACAAACACGGATTACCGCCTCTTCCAGCAGATGCACATACTCCTTCAACCCCAAAGAAAAGTCGTCAAGGTTCAGAATAGGATAGCAGACCAACTGTCCCGGGCCATGATACGTAATGTCTCCGCCACGGTCAATATGATAGAGCGTAGCCCCTATCCTGCGCAGTTGTTCTTCTCCCAGCAACATATTCCCTTCTTTTCCGCTACGCCCCAATGTATAGACATGGGGATGCTCGCAGAGCACAATATGATTGACATAGCACTCTCCTGCCTGCTTGGCGTGTACAAGTGCGTCAAACCATTCCGTCTGCCGGCTCCATGCTCCGGCATAAGGAATCATGTTCCAATCTGATATTTCCAGTTTCATGCAAGCAAATATAGTACTTTTTTGAATTCTAAAAAGAACATTTCATTTTAAAAACAGAATGTCTTCCGTTACTTTTTCCCGGAAAAGAATTACCTTTGTGCGAACTCTAAACGACAAAGCGTATGGAATTTCCTCAAGTCGACCTGCCAGTAGACATGATTGCATGGACTGAAGTAACGGAAGACATTCTAAACATATACAAACAGTCGTGCCGCCTGAAAGCATGCATCTTTGCACTATGCATAGAAGGTTCCATCACGGTATCCATCAACTTGATGGATACGGAAATCAAGCAAGGGGATTTTATCACCCTGCTTCCCGGAACCATCATACAGTTTTACGAACAAAAGGAAAAAGTGTGCCTGGGATTCGTGGGGTTTTCTTCCCATTGCCTCAATGGAGTCAACCTCATCCAGTCTACATTAAGCTCCTTCTCCAACATACTGGAGTATCCGGTACTGGCTATCAACCCTACCGTCGCCTCCTATTTCAAGGACTATTTTGCCTTATGGGCACGCATCACGACCGGTCCCTATCCTCCTGACACCAAAATGGCACAGAGCACTCTGAGCATGCTCCTCAGCGGCATAGACAGAATGTATTGCCACCGTCCGCAGATGCAAAAAGGGAACAAGAGCCGGAAAGAGGAAATATGCCGCGAACTGGTGCAGCTCGTCATCGAAAACTATACCCGCGAACGCCGCGCGCAATTCTATGCCGACAAACTGGGCATCTCCCTGCAACACCTCAGCACCACCGTGAGGCAAGTGACCGGCAGAAATGTATTGGACATCATCGCCCACGTCGTCATCGTAGACGTGAAAGCCAAGCTGAAATCAACCAACATGACCATTCAGGAGATTGCCTATTCCTTGAACTTCCCCAGTGCTTCTTTCTTTGGAAAATACTTCAAGAGGCACATGGGCATGAGTCCGCTGGAGTATAGGAACAGCTGAGAATACAGCCATCAGAACCTGGAACTCAGACGAAGGCTGCTCAAAGCCACGGATACACAGGAAAGAGCCATGGCAGCACCTGCCAGCGCAGGACTCAGCAGGATGTCATAGACGGGATAGAGTACTCCGGCCGCGACAAAGATACCCACTGTATTATAGATGAAAGCCCAGAACAGATTCCGGTACATGAGGCTCACAGTCTGGCGAGACAACCGGAAAACTTTGGGCAACAGCAGCAGGTCTGAAGTCCTGAGAGTAATCATGGCGGTGTCCATCAACGTATCGGTCCCCTTTCCCATGGCAATGCTTACATCAGCACAGCTCAAGGCTTGCGCATCGTTCACGCCATCACCTACCATGGCGACCGTTTTACCCTGAAGCTGCAGCTTATGGATGAAATCCTCTTTGTCATCGGGCATGGCATCGGCCACAAAACGCATGATACCCAAACTGCCGGCCACGGAAGAAGCTGTACGCTCACCGTCTCCCGTAAGCATGCATATCTCGATGTCCTGGATACGCAGTTCCCGGATAGCTTCCATAGAAGTCACCCGCAACTGGTCCTTGATGGCAATAACGGCAAGTAAATCGTTCTCACGCCCAAAGTAGACAATACTGTTTCCGTCCGATTCATATTGTGTCAGCATATCGGCCAGGATATCCGACAAATTGGCTTGATAATCTTTCAGCAGTTTATGGCTTCCTACCCAATATTCCGCACCCTGATAGGCCACTCTGACACCTTTTCCGGTAATGTTTTCAAAACCGTCCAGGTGGGCAGGGATAACCTGCTCCTCCCCTTCCAGGGCCGTAACGATTGCTTCTGCCAGAGGATGGTCCGAAGTAGACTCGGCAGCAAGCAGTACATCTTTATAATGCTCCTCCTGCCCTTGCGCCCACAGCCAGCCTATTACCGTAGGATGTCCTTCTGTCAAGGTCCCGGTCTTGTCGAATACCACCACATCCACATTGCGCATCTGCTCTAAAGCGGAAGTGTCCCTGATAAGGATATGATTGCGGGCAGCTTTATTAAGGCCCGCCGCCAAAGCTACTGGAGTGGCCAGCCCTACCGCACACGGACAAGCCACCACCAATACGGACAAAGCGGCAAACAGACCGTGTGACACTACATCTATGCCTCCGAAGAACACCCATATAAAAAAGGTCAGCAGGGAAATGATGAGAATGACCGGGACAAAAAGCTCGGCAACGCGGTCGTCAATGCGTTGCTTCTCCGGCAGTACGCGGGCTGCGTTATGCTGCCAGCCTCCCAACCGGCAGATAGCCGCCGACACATTTCGCCGGGCACGTTCCTCCATAAACTCGCCGGTCAGGGAAAAGGCGATGATGACGGCGGCAACCCCATAATAGACATGCGGTTCCAGCCCGATGCCCAGCCAATAATCCGGGAAGAAAGTGTTGAACACACTGAACAGAAAAGCCACAGAGGTGGTAAGCGCCACCAGACGGTCTATATTGTTGCGGCCCGACCGGGTTCCCTTCCAGGCACCGGCATAAAAAGGAGCGCCGAAAAACAGCAGTACCGGAATTGCCAGTACCATCTGTATTTCACGGGTATAGGGTACATGCACAAAGACTGTAGAAAACAGTATCAGTACGATGGCAAAAAGCCATGCACCGACGACGCGCAATCCCGTGCTGTGCATATCCGGCACGGGATGTGCCTTAGTAATTATATTGCTCATTCGATTTATTTTTTAGATGGTTGTTGTTCCGCTTTAATAAAGCAACAACTGGAATGAGCAGTTTGTTCAATTACTTCTTATCGTCCTGCTTGGTTTCCTTGACAAACTCCGCTTCATAATGGAACTTTTGGAAACCTTCTTTCAACTTTTCCACATTGGTCTTGTCGGCATCATACGTGATGGTTACCGTCTTTGTCTTCAGGTCTGTGTGGAAGTCCTTCAGTCCCTTCTCAAAACGGATGTTATTGTTTATCTTCCTTACACAGTTCTCACACTTCATCTGTGCTACCTTGAACACGGCTGTACGGATGTCTTTCGCCATTGCGGCAGATGCACAGAAGAGTACAACTGCCAAAGTCATTAAAAATCTTCTTGTTTTCATTGTTTCGCTATTGATTTAATAAATAATATTATATTCTCGGCAAGTTAAAACGGACACCTACATAGGCTTTTGCCCCATGCATGGGTCCCCAAACCATCGTAGCATCAAAGTTGCTTCCCCAGGGATTGGAAGCATCGATGATGGGGTTTTTCTGCTTGAAGTTTGTCAGGTTCTCGCCACCGACGTATATAGACCAGCGACGGAAATAGCGCGTCACCTGGGCACTCAACTGCTCGAAGCCGCCATAGCGCCTTTCCCACGACCAGTTGCCGTCTGTCAGTTCGTATGGAGCCGGCATGCGCCCGCCACCGTTCAGTTGCAAAGTCACATCAAACTGCCACAATCCCAAAGGTGTCTGATAAGAAGCCGTCAGCAAACCTTTATATTTGCTGGTAAGGGGTTTCTCCATCAGCTCTCCGTTGTAATTCGTCTTGGCATCCGTCCAACGGTAAGCCGCGGTAAAGGTGAAACCCGGGAAGAACGGATAGCTTGCCTCCACCTGCACTACCTGCGAATAGGAACGGCCGTGAAGGTTGTAAAACAGAACGGCATGCGGGTCCGTATCCATGTCTACCACCACCTGCTTGCTGAAATCCGTGTAATAGTATTCCGCATTCAGGTTCAAGGTTTTGCCGAACAAGGGAATATAGGCGGAAGTGCTTGCGCCATAGTTCCAGGCCTCATCCTGGTCAAGACGTTTGGCGATGTCTATCCGGCGGCTGCTTGCCAGCAGGTAGTTATTCTCGGCCAGCACATGGTTCGTGCGGTATCCCTTTCCTGCCGAAAGACGGAAATGTACATACTCGTTGGGATTGTACTTCACATGGAAACGCGGAGTGACGAAATAGCCGTACTCACTGCTATGGTCGCCGCGGATACCACCCATCAGCACCAGTTTATCGTCCCAGTTGTAGGTGTACTGCACGTAGGCGCCGGGGACGGCTTCTTTGGTGAATTTCTTCGTCAAAGGCTGTGCGGCGTCATTGTCCAGGCGATAGTGCTGGTCGTAGGAGTCATAGTTGAAGCTCAGTCCGGCAGAAAGGCTTTGACGCTTGGTCAGTTCCGTCTCGAACAGCAAGGAGGCATAAGCGTTGTGCTGGTCCACATCGTAGATTTTCCGTCCGTACAAGGCATCCTGCTTGTGCAGGGAGCCGGAAAGAATCAATGCCAGGTTGGTGTTCTTCTCCTTATTAAATATATAGGCGTTCTTGGTGAAGGCTTCGTAGCGGTCGGTACCTATACTTATCTTATAAGGGTCTGCCAGGGACGTTTTGCCATGGCTGACTTGCCCGCTGTTGCGGTCTTCTGTAAGCACTTTGATGCCTGCCTGGAAGACGTAGCGGTCGCCCATGTATGCCCAGCGGTTCCAGAGGTTGTACTGCTCCACACGGGGGATGTCGGCAAAGCCGTCGTCGTTGCTGTCGTGAGCTTTGGTCTCATTCTCGTAATGCGCCAGCAAAGAGGTGCTCCAACGTTTGGAGAGTTTCACCGTGGCATCGGCATTGGCTTCGTAACGGTTGGTGCTGCTGGCAAAGAGGTTGGCGGAAAACCAATCGGCTTCGGGCAACTGGGGTTTCTTGAATTCCACATTGATTTGTCCCGTGATGGCCTCATAGCCGTTCTTCACGGATGAACCGCCCTTGCTCACCTGAATACTCTGCATCCATGGCCCGGGTACATAACCCAGTCCGTAGGGGGCGGCAGAGCCGCGGTAGTTGGGGATATTCTCCGTCATCATTTGCACATACGTACCGGACAAGCCGAGAAGCTTGATTTGCTTAGCACCGGTGGCGGCATCAGAGTAGGTGACGTCCACCGAGGGATTGGTCACAAAACTCTCTCCCAGGTTACAGCAGGCGGCACGACTCAACTCGGCGCTACTTATCATATCTTCATTCATCACACTGTTGCGCAGCTTCATGGTGCCCAACTTACGGCTGACCACATTCACCTCGCTCAGTTCCACCCCTTCGCGCAAGACAATGTCGAGCGTCTCATTGCGGTTACTGACGTGTATCGTATCGTTCTCAAAACCGATAAAGCTGACTACAAGCATATGCTTGTCATTGGGTTTGGACAAGGAGAAAGTACCGTCCGCCGAAGTGGTGGTACCTTGGGTGGTTCCCTGCCAGAAGAGGTTGGCACCCGCAATCGGGTCGCCCAAATTATCCTTTACCGTTCCCTTTACCTGCGCCTGCAAGGCGGTGAAAGAGAACAGAAGAATGGCTATCAAACTATATTTCATTTCTGTTTTATACTTAAAGAAGTGATTAAAAAACAAACAGTTCCCTCCGGGCAATCCAGGTCATTGCCCCGTATAAAACAACACTAAATGAGAAGCGTGGAATAGAGCGCCAGATAATGACGCGAGCCGACGACATATGGCGGTGCTCCTGAAACAACTCTCGGAGTACAAGCCACCTGCGGCAAGGAGTGATCAAACAGCGGCAGTTGCTCGCAAAACAGTGTAAGGAATGGCACGAACGAAACAGACTCGTGTGCATGCTTCACGAAATCCACCTTGTAGTAGACGGCTGTACAGCCGGTATCCTTGCATGTTTTTTGTGAACCACGATGTGCATGATGGCATTTGGAACAGCCGGAGGTGCAGCAACTTTGTGTCGTCTCGCATACGGCACAGCAATACTGAACTACAGAAATCCCCACTCCGCTTATAATGATAAGGGAGGAAAAGAGTACAGCCAGTATGTAACGGAGTTCCTTCATAAGCGCTGCAAAGATAGAAAGTTTTAACCGTTTGCCGGAATTAATTTTTCCTTTTTTATGTGTGCAGTTCGTTAATAAGTTCTATATTTGTCGATAAAGTTTTTTGATTGATATGTTGATTTATAAACGAAATTCAATATGAAAAAGCAAACTGTCAGCCTACTTGTCCTTCTGCTTGCGGCAAGCGGCTTTTTCTTTTCCTGCGGTAACACCGTGAACAAAAACGCATACGCGTTGGAGTTCGACAGTATACAAGTAAACGAAACCGTACATCTCTTCGGAGACACAGCCAAGCCGGCCTGCAACCTCATCCTCAACTTTGCCTACGCCAGCCAGTCATCCGACGTAAGGCTGAAAGACAGTCTGAACACCTTCTTCCTCTCTGCCTGCTTCGGCGACAAGTACATGGCGATGACACCCGAAGAAGCTGTCAAGAAATATACGGAGAAATATGTCGGCGACTACCGCAATGACCTGGAGCCGATGTACAAGAAAGACGAGGAGGACAAGCAGGACGAGCAGAGCATAGGAGCCTGGTATTCCTATTATAAAGGAATCGAAAGCCATGTGCAGTTGTGCAATACCTTGATGCTGACCTACCGTATAGATTACAACGAATATACCGGCGGCGCACACGGCATCTATATGTCCACCTTCCTCAACCTCGACCTAAAGACCCTAAGCCCCATCCGCCTGGACGACCTCTTTGAAGGCGACTATAAGGAAGCGCTGACCGACTTGCTTTGGAAACAGCTGATGGCAGACAACAACGTCAGCACCCGCCAAGAGCTGGAGGACATGGGTTACGCCACCACCGGCGATCTGGAGCCCATCGAGAATTTCTATCTGGACCCAACGGGAATCACCTTCTATTATAATGTATATGAAATTGCCCCATACGTAATGGGAGCAACCAAAATCACGTTGTCTTATGAGGACATAGCCCATCTGATGAACGGTGAATTCATCACATTGAGCAGTGCTATAAAGGCAGACGGTGAATAGGAACTGTAATCAATTGTCTATCAACATAAAATTCACAATGGATTTAATACTCAAATATTTCCCGGACCTGACGGAAGAACAGAAACGGCAGTTTGCCGCACTCTACGACCTCTATCTGGACTGGAACTCTAAGATTAATGTCATTTCACGCAAAGATATAGAGAACTTGTACGAACACCATGTGCTGCACTCTCTGGGCATAGCCAAGGTAATCAGGTTCAGACCGGGGACACAAATTATGGACCTCGGCACGGGAGGAGGCTTTCCGGGAATCCCGCTTGCCATCCTTTTCCCCGAAGTACAATTCCATCTGGTGGACAGCATCGGAAAGAAAGTACGCGTAGCCTCCGAAATAGCCAACAGCATCGGGCTGAAAAACGTCACCTTCCGCCATGCCCGCGCAGAAGAGGAAAAAGGGAAGTTCGACTTTGTGGTGAGCCGTGCCGTGATGCCACTGACAGACCTACTGAAGATTATCCGCAAGAACATCTCCTCCAAACAGCAGAATGCATTGCCCAACGGACTGATTTGCCTCAAGGGGGGCGAATTGGGAAACGAAACCATGCCCGTCAAGAACAAGACCACGTTGTGGGACTTGAAGGAGTTCTTTGAAGAGGAGTTCTTCGAGACAAAGAAAGTAGTATATGTAGGGGGATAAATCTAAATACATAATATGAAAATAAAGAGATTCGAATTTAATATGTTCCCGGAGAACTGTTATGTGCTTTGGGACGAAACCAATGAAGCGGTCGTCATTGACCCGGGCTGTTTTTATGAGGAAGAAAAGCAGACCTTGAAAAACTTCATCATCAAGAATGGGCTGAATGTGAAACATCTGCTGAATACCCATCTGCATCTGGACCATATCTTCGGCAATCCTTTCATGCTGAAAGAGTTCGGTCTGAAGGCCGAAGCCAACCAGGCCGATGAGTTCTGGATTGACGAAGCGCCGAAACAAAGCCGCATGTTCGGCTTCCAACTGCAGGAAGCCCCCGTGCCCCTGGGCACTTATCTGCACGATGGAGACATCATCACCTTCGGCAATACAGAACTGGAAGCCATCCATGTGCCGGGACACTCGCCAGGCAGCCTGGTGTACTATTGCGCGGCAGACCACTGCATGTTCTCGGGGGATGTGCTGTTTCAAGGCAGCATCGGCCGTGCCGACCTTACCGGCGGCAACTTCGACGAACTGATAGAGCATATTTGCAGCCGTCTGTTCATCCTGCCCAACGACACGATTGTCTATCCCGGACACGGAGCACCGACTACCATAGGAATAGAGAAAGCGGAGAATCCGTTCTTCCGGTAAATATACAGCAAACTTTTAAATCATTACAGCCATGAAAAACGACCTATTGGCCTACCGCCACATCGGCATCAGCGAAAAAGACGAGGAGAAGATGCTCCAAAAAATAGGAGTGAAAAGCCTGGACGAGCTGATTGATAAAACCATTCCTGCCAACATCCGCCTGAAAGAACCGCTGGCTCTGCCCAAGACAATGACAGAGTATGAATTCGGACAGCACATTGCAGGGCTGGCTGCCAAAAACAAACTCTACACAACCTATATCGGTATGGGATGGTACAACACCATCACTCCTGCCGTTATCCAACGGAACGTATTCGAGAACCCCGTTTGGTACACTTCCTATACCCCCTATCAGACCGAAGTCTCACAAGGACGCCTGGAAGCCTTGATGAACTTCCAGACTGCCGTATGCGACCTCACCGGCATGCCCCTTGCCAACTGCTCCCTGCTGGACGAAGCGACTGCCGCAGCCGAAGCCGTGACGATGATGTATGCCCTGCGTCCGCGCGACATGCAGAAATCGGGCGCCAACGTGGTATTTGTTGACGAAGCCGTCTTCCCGCAGACGCTGGCAGTAATGACTACCCGTGCCATTCCGCAAGGTATCGAGCTGCGTATAGGAAAATACCATGAAATGGAATTCACACCGGACATCTTCGCCTGCGTACTGCAATATCCCAACGCCGCCGGCAACGTGGAAGATTATCGCGCCTTCGTGGAAAAAGCCCATGCAGCCAACTGCAAAGTGGCCGTTGCCGCCGACATTCTGAGCCTTGCCCTGCTCACCCCTCCGGGAGAATGGGGGGCCGACATCGTCTTCGGAACCACACAACGGCTCGGTACACCGATGTTCTACGGCGGACCGTCGGCAGCCTACTTTGCCACCCGCGACGAGTACAAGCGCAATATGCCGGGACGCATCATTGGCTGGTCGAAAGACAAATACGGCAAGCTGTGCTACCGCATGGCGCTGCAAACCCGCGAGCAACATATCAAGCGTGAAAAGGCGACTTCCAACATCTGTACCGCGCAGGCACTGCTGGCTACAATGGCAGGCTTCTATGCCGTATATCACGGTCCGGAAGGCATCCGCACCATTGCGGAACGCATCCACAGCATTGCCGTATTCCTGGAAAAGAGCATCAACAGACTGGGATACAAGCAGGTCAATGCACAATATTTCGACACGCTCCGCTTTGCACTGCCCGACACCATTTCGGCACAGCAGATACGTACCATCGCTCTAAGCAAGGAAGTGAACCTGCGTTATTTCAAGAACGGGGACGTAGGCATGAGCATTGACGAAACTACGGACATAGCCGCCGTCAATGTACTGCTCTCCATCTTTGCCATTGCCGCCGGAAGGGATTGGGAAAAGGCAAGCGACGTACCCATGGCAAGCAGCATCAGCGCGGAGATGAAACGCCAAAGCACCTATCTGACACACGAAGTATTCAACAAATACCATACGGAAACGGAGATGATGCGCTACATCAAGCGTCTCGACCGCAAGGACATCTCACTGGCACACTCCATGATTTCCCTCGGCTCGTGCACCATGAAACTGAATGCCGCCGCAGAGATGCTGCCGCTCAGCCGTCCGGAATTCATGAACATGCATCCCCTGGTGCCCGAAGACCAGGCCGAAGGTTACCGCGAACTGATAAGCAACCTCAGTGAAGAGCTGAAAATCATTACCGGCTTTGCCGGCGTCAGCCTGCAACCCAACTCCGGTGCGGCAGGCGAATATGCCGGACTCCGCGTCATCCGCGCCTATCTGGAAAGCATCGGGCAAGGACACCGCAACAAGGTGCTGATACCGGCATCCGCACACGGCACCAACCCGGCATCCGCCATCCAAGCTGGCTTCACCACCGTGACCTGCGCCTGCGACGCACAAGGCAACGTGGATATGGCCGACCTGCGCGCCAAAGCGGAAGAAAACAAGGATGACCTCGCCGCCCTGATGATTACCTACCCTTCCACACACGGTATCTTTGAAACGGAAATTGTGGAAATCTGCCACATCATACACGCCTGCGGTGCGCAGGTATATATGGACGGCGCCAATATGAATGCCCAAGTAGGCTTGACGAATCCCGGCTTTATCGGTGCGGACGTCTGCCACTTGAATCTGCACAAAACGTTCGCCTCTCCTCACGGCGGCGGCGGACCGGGCGTAGGCCCCATCTGCGTGGCAGAGCATCTGGTTCCGTTCCTTCCGGGACACAAATTGTTCGGCAATGCAGCCAACCAGGTGTCCGGAGCCCCCTTCGGCAGTGCAGGTATCCTGCCCATCACCTACGGCTACATCCGCATGATGGGAACAGAAGGGCTGACGCGTGCCACGAAGATAGCTATCCTCAGCGCCAACTACCTGGCCGCCTGCCTCAAGGATACGTATGGCATTGTTTATCGGGGTGCTACCGGCTTCGTGGGACACGAAATGATATTGGAATGCCGCAAGGTGCACGAAGAGACGGGCATCAGTGAAAACGACATCGCCAAGCGTCTGATGGACTACGGCTATCATGCCCCTACCCTCTCCTTCCCGGTACACGGCACGCTGATGATTGAACCGACGGAGAGCGAAAGCCTTGCCGAACTGGATAACTTCGTGCAGGTGATGCTGACCATCTGGGACGAGATTCAGGAAGTGAAGAACGGCGAAGCCGACAAGACGGACAACGTGCTGGTGAATGCCCCCCATCCCGAATACGAAGTGGTAGCCGACACGTGGGAGCACAGCTATACCCGCCAAAAGGCAGCCTACCCGATAGAAAGCGTGCGCGAAAACAAGTTCTGGGTGAACGTGGCACGTGTAGACAACACGTTGGGAGACCGTAAACTGTTGCCCACATGCTATGGATGCTTCGACTGATGAAAAGAAAGCGTAACGGACTATTTTATAGTAAAAAAGAAGAAACCATCAATTCCATCTCCCATGGCATCGGCATTGCCATGGGAGTAATTGTAAGTACACTATTCCTGATAAAATGCTACCAAGTACAGAATCTTTGGGCAGCATTCGGTGTATGGCTCTATCTGTTCGGCATGGGCGGTTCATATCTTGCCTCCACACTCTACCACTCCCTGAAACATCATAATCCGTGGAAACGACGCTTGCGGCATTGGGACCATGCGGCCATCTATTGGCACATTGCAGGCAGTTACTCCCCCATCACGCTCATTGCATTGAGAGAGGACGGCGGTTGGGGCTGGGGACTGTTCGGCTTCGTCTGGCTATGCGCCATTATCGGCACTGTTGTCAGCTTCCGCAAGATGGAGGAGCACAGTTACGTGGAAACAGTGTGTTACATCCTGATGGGGCTGTCCGTACTGGTAGTATTCAAGCAGCTTTTCGCCCTCTCCCCCACAGCCTGCTACTGGATTATTGCCGAAGGAGTATGCTACATCACGGGAGCCGCCTTCTACTCCTTGCGCAAGGCACGGTACATGCACTCGGTTTTCCATTTCTTTGTATTGGGCGGTTCAGCCTGCCACATGGTGGCTGTATGGGACATACTGGTGAAGATGCTGTAAGCAAACGACAAGCGCACAACTGCTAAAAGAAGTTAATAAGCATCTCTCCCCCTTGCTTTTCTCCATAACTTACCCTACGTTTGCAGTGTTGTACATCAGTACAACACCAATAAAGTTATGATAACGATAGAGAACACAAGCTACGGTTACAAGTCCAATCCACTTATTTTCAACAATATATCTTTGGAAATAGGAAACGGTATATATGGACTTCTGGGGGAAAACGGTGTAGGCAAAACGACGCTGATGCATCTCATCTGCGGACTACTCTTTCCCAAAAACGGAAAGTGCAGTATAGACGGAAGAAACACGGCAGAGAGACAGTCCGAAGGGTTGGCCCGTTACTTCTTCCTGCCCGAAGAATTGCAGATGCCTACCGAAAGCATCGCCAGCTTCGCTGCACGCCATTCCGTATTCTATCCACATTTCAATCAGGAAGAATTCAAGCTGAACCTGGAAGAGCTGAAAATCAACCGGAAACAAAAACTCTCTTCCGTCTCCTACGGACAACAGAAGAAGGCAATGCTGGCATACGCCTTTGCCCTGCATACTCCATACATCCTGCTCGACGAACCGACAAACGGGCTGGACATCCCCTCCCGCCAAGCCTTGAAACGTATCATCAGCCGCAGCATGGACGATGAAAGCACGCTGCTCATCTCCACCCATCAGGCGCACGACTTCGAGAATCTGCTGGACCATCTCGTCATCCTTGGCAAAGGCGAAATATTACTGAACCGTTCGCTGGACGAAATCAGTAACCGGCTTCTCTTTGCCCGTACGGACATCCTGCCGGCAGAAAGCATCTACAGCGAACAAGACTTGTCGGGCCATTTCTCCATTCTCCCCAACGAGGACGGAGAAGAGAACACACCGGACATCGAACTGCTGTATAAAGCGGTGCTGCAACAACCGGAAAAGATACAGAGCATGTTTCAATGAAAATCCATCATACAAACAGAACTATGAACGCAACTTTTAATCTGAAACGCTTCCTGCTACTGGAACAATATAAAAGGAATGAGACCGGCAGGCACCTGCTTTGGTCGGCAGCCGTCGTATCGTTCATCTGCATCCTGTGCATTCTCTACGACATAAACCGCGGTGGAAGTTATTACGGCAAACATACCTCTGCCACCGAATTCTCCCGCTACGTACTATGGTTTATCCTCATGGCCCCCTGCCTGCTGGAAACAAATTTCAGCAAACGCAGCTCTACTCTCGATATACTGCTGCCGGCATCGGCATTCGAGAAGTTCCTGCATATCTGGATAAAATACCTGCTGCTGCTTCCCCTATTCTGCAGCCTGCTGATAGCCTGCCTCAAAGGTCTGCTGTCCTTAAGCGGCAGCGAGTTCCTGCAATATTTCGCAACGCACATCACGATGTTCCGGATACACAACACCCAGATACTGACCAATGCAATCCTGCATGCTTCCGCCTTCATCGGCTACTTCGCCTTCAGTCGGCAAGTCCTGCTGAAAAGCTTCACCATCTTTGTAGGCTCCATTGCCGTCTGCATAGGAATTGTAACTTTTGTGGCCTCCCTCATGCCCGAAGCCAGAGCGGACGGATATTGGATGGATAACATTGCCACATGGCCCCACACCAACTATCCGTTGTCGGCCGGTGCACAAGCCATCGTGACTTTCTGCAATTATGCGGCTCCCATCAGTGTGCTGCTCGGTTCATGGGTATCGAGCTACTTCCTGCTCAAAGAAAAACAACTGTAGCCTATGGACTTCAAGACCAACAAGCCGATATACCAGCAGATTGTAGACTTCTGTTTCAGCAAGATTCTCACCCGCGAATGGCGGGCAGAAGAGCGGGTGGTATCCGTGAGGGAGCTCTCCACACAACTGGCAGTGAACTCGCGCACCGTGCTGAAGGCCTATGAATACCTCCAGACGGAGGACATCATCTACCCGGAACGGGGAATGGGGTTCTACCTCTCCAAAGATGCGGTGAAGAAAGTGATGCGAATACAGAAGAAAGAGTTTTTTGACAACCAGCTTGCCGACATGTTCCGCAGCATGGAGCTACTCGGCATCAGTATAGAAGAAATAACAGAACGATATAACAAACTTAAAAAAGACGGTTCATGAAGAGATACGCAAAGACTGCATTATGGATTACCTTCGGACTCCTCTTCGGACTTACGATTGTCAAAGTTTCGACACTGATGTACGAGATTTATTCCTTCATGCATTCCTAACTTTCATCGGACAGACGAGGAAAGTATAAACAACTGATATACAAGCTTCAGCATCTTCCCTTAGCGGGAAGAGTGACTTTTACATCCCTATCCAACAGTAACAGACTAATACAAACGATTATGAAAACCAAACTTTTTTTACTATTGCTTGCCCTCTCCGTACTCCGTACGCAGGCACAGAGCCTCTCCATCAAAGGACGCGTCACGGACGCCTCGCAAGAAGCAGTTATAGCCGCCAATGTGTCATTATGGACCATAGACTCTACTTTGGTGACCGGAGTAACCTCGGATGCACAAGGCAAGTTCGCCCTCCCTAAAATCAAGGCAGGCGACTACCGCCTTTCCATCTCCTTCATCGGCCTCCAAAGTGAAAACATACTGCTGAAACTGAATAAAAGCCTCGACCTGGGCGATGTACAGTTGCAGGAAGATGCCGTGAGCCTCGGTGAAGTGACGGTATCTGCCAGCAATGTGCTGCAGCGGGTAGACCGGCAAATCATCCTACCTTCCGAAAGCCAGCTCAAACGCTCGTTCGGTGCCTACGACCTGCTGAACAATCTCGGCATTGCCCGTCTGCAAGTGGACAATCTGAGCAACAGCATGAGCGTCAGCGGTGGTGGGTCCGTACAAACCCGTATCAACGGCATTAAAGTGACAGACAAGGAGATAGCGGCCGTCAGAGCCAAAGACGTACTGCGTGTGGAGTTCATCGAAGACCCCGGCAAGCAGTACGGAGACGATGAACTGGGCGCCGTAGTCAACATTATCCTGCGCCGCCGCGAAACGGGCGGTGTTGTGAACTTCCAACTCTCCGATTCGCCCCACACCCTATGGGGAGAGAATTTCCTGAGCGCGAAGTTCAATTACAAGAACTCCGAATGGGGCATCGACTACTTCAACAAGAACGGCAAGTATCACAGCCGCCTCGAATCCCATGAAACCTTCTATCTGGGCGACCGTACCATCGACCGCATCAAGGAAGGCATCGAAGACGAGTCTCCCTCCCTGAGCTTCATCAACAACCTGAATCTGACGTACAATCTGACGAAAGCGGACAAATATGTATTCAATGCCATTTTCCGTAACAACCTCAGCAATGCCCCCTACCAGAATGAGCTGAACAAGATGTGGGCAGTGGGCAGCACGGAGTCCATCTATTCATACGTCAACAACCACACATCCAGCTACTCTCCGGCGCTCGACCTTTACTTCCAGCATACCCTGCCCCATCAGCAGAGCATCCAGGTGAATGTAACGGGAACGCTCATCCATACCAAGAACAACCGGAAATACAAGGAGTACAAAGACGAGAACGCACCGCTGGCGGACATCCAGACATTGGTGGACGGTGACAAGCGCTCCGTCATTGGCGAAGCCATCTATGAAAAGAACTTCAAGGAGGTGAAGCTGAGCGGCGGTGCCCGCCACTATCAGATGCGGACAGAGAATGAGTATAAAGGTTCCAACCCTACCACTTCGAAGATGGACCAGTCGCAGACATCCGCTTTCTTCGAGGTGCAGGGCAAGGTAAAGGACTTCAGCTATGCGGGCAGTGTAGGAATGACACGTGCCTGGTTCAAGGAAAGTGAGGAAGACCATGCTTACTATACCTTCACGCCCACCGTGCGGTTGAGCTATAATCTGAAGAAGGCGGGATTCCTGCGCTACCGGTTCAACATCAGTCCTGCCATACCGTCACTCGGTTCGCTGACGGATGTGGAGCAGGCGATGGACACGATACAGATAGTCCGCGGAAATCCGTTGCTGAAAACGTATCAACAGTTCACGAACTCCTTGTCTTACAGCTATTCGAAGAAGCAGTTCAATGCCAATCTGAGCGTACGCCACCAGTATTATGACAATCCCATCATGGAAAGCATCTTCGTGGAGGACGGCAAACTGATACTGAAGGATGAAAACCAGCGGTCGTTCCAAAGCCTGAATACGGAACTGATGGCCGGCATAAATGGCGCTACACTGTTCGGACTGAAAGATTTCCTGACGCTTTATGCTTCGGGAGGATATACGCGCAGTTGGTCGGAAGGCCTGAACTATAGCCATATGTACGATGAATTCTATTACAGCGTGATGGCACAAGTGCAATATAAAGACTTCTCGCTGCTCGGGCAGTTCCGGAAAGTGCAGAACAATTTCTTCGGCGAAACCATCAAGAAGAACGAAAACCAGACGGCATTCATGGCAATGTACACCCGGCAGAACCTTCAGGCGGGAATCGGTATTATGTTTCCTTTCACCAATAACTATAAAGTGGGAAAAGAAAGAATCAGCAAAGTGGCTCCTTTCCGTTCCGAGACATTCGTCAGGGAGACGGGACAGATGGTCGTGCTGCGCGTGGGTTATACATTCGAGTTCGGACGCAAGCACAAGGCAGGCAACAAGGGGCTGAACAACAGTGATACGGACAGCGGCATCATCAATATGCAGCGATAACCCATTTCCTCTGTGAAGAGGAAGCCCAACGGAGAGTGGCGGAATTATACGTTATTTTGCTTCATGTATGATTAATTACCTGACCGCCACCTCTCCTGCGGGTATCTCTGTTTAGCGGATGATGGTCACCGTACCTTCCTTCACCTTTTTCTCCTTCACCGGAGCATCGGCGGGAGCATATCCCAGGGCTGCGCAGCCATATACCTTATGGCTCTCGGGTACACCCAGCTTTGTCAAGAAAGCGCGGACATCGGGGTCGTCGCAGGTCTGCCCCAACTGGTTAATCCAGCAGGAACCGATGCCGAGGGACTTGGCTGCAAGAAAAATATTCTCCAGAGCGCAAGCGCAATCCATAGCAGCCCACCATTGGGTAGGCTCGTTGGAGACAATGACCAGCGTGGGGGCATGATAGTAGCAACAATAAGTCTGGCTATGTCCACGTTCCTGTGTATGAGGGTCGTCACTCTTGGCAAAGGCGCCTTTGATTTTATCATTCAACTCTTTCAGTACTTCCTTATTCTGAATGGCAGTGAAGTGCCACGTCTCCAAATGCATACCGTTGGGGGCATAAGTAGCCGCCTCAAGGATAAGATTCAAATCTTCTGCGGAAACCTGCTGTTCCATATAGGCACGGACGCTACGGCGTGCCTTGATAGTTTGTAATGTCTCGTTCATTTGTTTAATTGAGAATTGATAGTTGATTATTGATAATGCAAATCGGTGCGTATTCAGTAGGGCTGTTTCACCGTTTCACCAGTCCAATCTTCACATTCAGCTTGAAGTACCAGACGCCGTTCTCGCGCTCCAAGAAGCCGTATTTATCTTTCTCTACGGCACCTTTCTCCAAACGCGTGTTCTGATAAAGGAAGTCTGCAAAGACCTGCGGACGGGATTTGTGGTAGCAGAGTACCTGCCCGCTGCCGTCCGTCAGGAAGATGCCTTCGACGGCAGAGTCCGTACCGTTATAAATTTTGGCAGGGCGCATGCCGAGGGCAAGCGCCAGCAAGAACTGCTTCATCTTGAACTCGTAGAAGCGGTGCTTGTTTATCAACTCGTCCTTTATCTTCAGCGGATTCATCTCCTTGATGTGCTCCGTCAATTCGCTGATGCGGGTGATGCCGTCCAAGTGCATCAAGCGCACCATCTCGGCAAGCATGCGGGGGAAGTGGAGGTCTATCATCAGCAAGTTGCAACGGAACACGCGGTCGGCAACGTCGGCATACTTCAGCACGCCGCCCAGTCGCTCAATCATCATCATGCGTTCTGCCACTTCCGTAGGAGATTCCGGCAGGGCATTCACCTTGTTCACCGTGGGCACGGCAAACTTGACACCGCTTTGCTCCAGCTTCAGATTCGCCGTGCGCCCTCCGTCCAGCAACGGATTCATCGGGGCGAGACGACAACGGACATTGAAGCCCGTCAGAGGTGCTTCGGGATGCCAGAAGGCAACGGAAAAGTCGGTACGGTCTTCCGTCTTTGCTTCCAGGTCGAAGATGTTGGCAGCATCCAGGAAGGCTTCCAAGCCTTCGGACACTTCCACTTCCTCGCCCGAAACGTTCTTCAGCAGATGCAGGATAAGTGTTGCCGCATCGCCAAAGTCCTCGCGGGGAAAGCGCAGCTCCTCTTTCTCGCCCGGAACAAACGAACCGTCCTTCCCGGTAGTTCCGCTGACAACGCGTACTTCCTGCGCTTCGATATAGTAACGGCGCGTACCGTCATGCTCTTCCCTCTGTATCAAGGCAACGGGCCAGCGCAGGGTTTCGTCTTTTTCAGCTTTCGGTGTACCCAGTGACACAGCTCCATCCGCCAGCAGGCGAAAGAAGGTGTAGAGCTCGCCCAGTTCTCTTTTTGTTGCACTAAATGCCATAAACTTTCTTTTGTTTAAAGGGGGGGAGTCAGCCTTTCATAAGAAGTGGTACCGTTTCCGCAAAGAAAACAGTCTGTTCCTCATAGGAAAACAACTTGTTCCGTTAAAGGAAACGAACAACTTCCCTATTAAAAGGGGCTCTTATCCCATTTGTTGTATTATTCAAACCTTAATGTTTCTACTTTCTCCAACCGTGCCCGCAACTTCGGCATCATGGACTGACGAATGCGGAGCGTCATACGGCAGTCCATATCATACGACTGTTCCTGAATTTCCGGCTCCTCCTCCTTCACCACCCGCATCACATCGTTCATGAAGGGGTATTCGAAGAGGAAAGTCACCGCCTCATCTACCGTCTTTTCAATGATGGTGGCAGCGGCAATGGCTTCGGCAGCGGCAGCCTTATAGGCTACAATCAGTCCGCTCGTACCCAACTTGATACCGCCGAAGTAGCGCACTACGATGACGAGAATATCCGTCAGTTCGTTGGAATTGATTTGTCCCAGAATCGGCTTGCCTGCCGTACCCGATGGTTCGCCGTTGTCGTTGGCACGGAAGTCCTTCCGCTCATGGCCCAACATGTAGGCGTAGCACACGTGGCGGGCGTCGTAGTATTTCTTCTGGTAAGTTTCCAGATGCGCCTTCACCTCCTCTACTGTACGCACCGGCAGGGCAATAGCAATGAACTTGCTGCGCTTTTCAGTGTAAATGCCCTCGGAAGGGGCAACGATGGTTTTATACGTATCTTCGCTCATGCTGCAAAGATAATGCAAACCGAAGAGAGAACTTTCATGCTTGCATGAAAAAGAAATGAAATTTTGTATATACCTTTGTAATTGTACAACTTGTCATCCGAAGCATGACGAAATTATAAAAGACCGCATTTATGAAAAAGATAGTGATTGCCCTTGATTCCTTTAAAGGATGTCTCACCTCGGCAGAAGCCGGAGAAGCTGCCGCCCAAGGGGTACATGCCGCATGTCCCGAATGCCGGACCATCGTGCTCCCCGTGGCCGACGGTGGAGAAGGCATGCTCGACGTCCTGCTTGCAGCCAGTAACGGAAAACGTATCACCGTCCGTGCCCACGACCCGTTGATGCAACCGTGCGATGCCAGTTACGGCATCTCCGGAGACGGCAATACCGCATTCATAGAGATGGCCGCCATCAGCGGACTGCCTCTGGTTCCTGCCGACAAAAGGAATCCGATGAAAACCACCACCTTCGGAACGGGCGAACTGATACGCGATGCCCTGGAACGGGGATGCCTCCGTTTCGTCATCGGACTTGGAGGGAGCGCCACGAACGATGCCGGTCTGGGAATGCTGCAAGCATTGGGATTCCGTTTCTTCGATAAAGAAGGACACGAAGTGGGAAGCATGAAAAAAGGCATCGCCCTATGCGGTGCCCTTCTATCGGCAATCAGCTCCATTGACAGCTCTTCCGCCCATCCCGCACTGAAAAAGGCATGTTTTACGGCGGCGTGTGATGTACGCAATCCTTTCTTCGGTCCCAATGGAGCAGCCCACATATTCGCTCCCCAAAAAGGAGCAGACGCAGATATGGTAAAGGAACTGGATATTGCCATGCAGCATCTTTCAGACGTCATATTCCACACTACCGGCAAAGACGTATCCTTGCATCCCGGTGCCGGTGCGGCAGGCGGCATGGGCGGCAGTCTCCACGCATTTTTGGATGCACAGTTGAAACCCGGCATAGAGCTTTTTTTGGAAACTCTGGACTTTGCAGAAAAGATTAAGGATGCCGACCTCATCATCACTGGAGAAGGGAAATCGGACCGGCAGACTCTTATGGGGAAAGTACCTTCGGGCATCTTGCAGGAAGCAAGAAGGCAACATATTCCCGTCATCCTGCTGGCAGGAGCGATAGAGGATGCCGGGATACTGAATGCAGCCGGATTCCGGGGCGTATTCTCCATTACCCCCTCTCCCGTCTCTTTGGAGCAGGCCATGCAGCCTGAATTTGCTCAAGAAAATATCCGAAGGACAGTGGAGCAAATTTGCCGGATTTTCTTTTAACTCCCTCTAACTCCTTTAACATACCGATAGCACCAGATACCAACTACATCGGCAATCAGCCAGCCGATGGGGATAGACCACCAGATGCCTGTCACCCCAATCTCAGGTATCGAAGCAAACCAGTAAGAAAGAACTACACGGGTGCCCAGCGACAGCACGGTCAGCACAACAGACATGCCCGGCATACGGATGGCCCGGTAGTATCCGTACAGCAAAAACAAGATGCCGATGCCACAGTAGAAAGCACCTTCGATGCGTAGGTACGCCACTCCCACCGCAATAATCTCCGTTTCGTCCGGACGGACAAAGATAAGCATCAACGGTTTGGCAAAGATGAAAACCAATACGGACACAAGGAGCGAAAAAACAACAGCCGTGACAAATGCACTGCGAACACCCCGGTGGATACGGTCGTAACGTCCGGCCCCGAAGTTCTGTGCAATAAAGGTGGAAAAGGCGTTCCCAAATTCCTGCACGGGCATATAGGCGAAAGAGTCAATCTTCACAGCTGCCGCAAAAGCTGCCATTACCGCTGTTCCAAAGCTGTTGACAAGTCCCTGTACCATCAGGATTCCCAGATTCATCACCGACTGTTGGACGCAAGTCAGTGTAGAGAAGGAAGCTATTTCCTTCAAGCAAGTACGGTCAAAACACATATCTTCATGATGCCATCGCAGTTCCGGACGCCTTCTGTAAGTATAAATAATGATGCCCAGAGCAGCTACTCCTTGAGCAAGGACAGTGGCCGCAGCCGCACCTTGAATCCCCCAATCCAGTTGTAGGATAAAAAACAAGTCGAGCGCTATATTCAGAACGACAGAAACTGCCAGAAACCAAAGCGGAGTGACAGAATCCCCTACTGCACGCAGCAGAGATGCGTAGAAGTTATAGATAAAGGTGAAAACTATACCGCAGAAGATTATCCACAAGTAGCTGCGCATCATGCCGTATATGTCTTGCGGGACCTGCAACAGCCGGAGAATAGGGTCGAGCCAGATAAAAACGGCTACATTCAGTATCAATGTCACGATACCTATCAGTACAAACGAACTGAATATGCTACGACGCAGTGCTACATGGTTTCCGGCACCATAATGTAAAGAGAACACAGTGCCACTGCCCATCGCCAGTCCCAGCAAAACGGATATAAGGAAAACCATCAGTGTGTATGCCGAACCGACCGCCGCCAACGCCCCTGCACCAATGCATTGGCCTACAATGAGCGTATCTGCAATGTTGTAGCATTGCTGCAAAAAAGACCCTACCATCATGGGTAGGGTAAAATGTAATAAAGTACCGGTTATGCCTCCTTGAGTGAGGTCTCCTTTCCGTAGCATCCTGCTTTTGTTTTTAAGAGTTTCATTTCCGGGTACAAAGATACAAAACCCTCCAACAAATCATCTGGACTCGACGAAGAAAGAGGCATGTAATAAAAAAAGCAGAGGGTTAACCTCTGCTCTCCATACTGTTTTTGTCAGGATTCAGAATCTTTACGACCTGACGAACATCTCTCTTGTCTGCATTACCGTAAAGGCCAATCTGTTGTCCGGGTACTGTTCCCTTTTCATGTTCTGCCTGGGACAATGCTACTTTCGGGTCAATATGCCCTGCTTTCTTATCTATATTCATACCTATTGAGTTTTTCTAAATTCTTATATGAGAACAAGATAAAAAAGCAAATTGTTCAGCAGTGTCACGAGATATTTAGTAATTCCACTTCAAATATCAGTGTGGAATACGCCGGAATGGGTCCACTGGTACGTGTACCGTATCCCATGGGGTAAGGGATATATACAATCCAACGACTTCCGGGATGCATTCGTAGCAAGGCAATCTGCCAGCCCTCAATCACTTCATTCAGACGAAAAGCCTCCGGACAATTCCGTTTCCACGAATTATCGAACTCACGCCCATTGATAAGAGTGCCTTTATAATGCACAGATACTACACTGTTGAGACGTGGTGTCAGACCGTCTCTGCCTTCCTCCAATACCCGATAAAGTATGCCGCAAGGCAATTCCTTGATTCCTTCTGCCGTACGCAACTGCTCCAGAAACTGTTCGTTCTGCAATTTATATTCTTCTTTTCTACCCATATTGACTTTTTCAATACTTTACAATAATTTGTGCACTGCTTTCTTGCAGTTCCGCATATCCTTTTCCGTCAGCTCAGGATGCTTCTTAGTACCTCCCCTCTCAATGGTTTTCACAATCTTGAAACCACTCCATTTCAGAATCTCCCTGAAAGCTTTCACCACACCGTGCGTCTGATTATAGAGAATATTGAAAGGATAAGGGGTAGTACAAGTGCTTACCACAATCGCTTTCTTGCCCTTATGAAGCGGAAGGGGCATCCCCCAAGAGTTCTCCCCCATCATACCGTAAACCATACGGTCGAAAAGCACTTTCACTTCTCCCGGCATGTTTCCCCAATAGCAAGGGGCACCGATTATCACTGCATCGGCTTCTTTCATAGACTGCAACACTCTCTGTGCCCCATCCTCGGGCAGACAACACTTCAATGAACTGCGACACTTCATGCAACCGATGCAGGGATGTACCTGCAACTGTGGAACGTCTATATAAACTGTTCCAACTCCGCAGCCTTCAAGTTCCTGCTTCATCAGCTCCAACATTTTCGACATGTTGCCATGACGACGAGGACTACCGTTAAGAATCAATACCTTCATTGCATACTCTTAATTTTTCAGCAAAGGTCGGCATTTTCTACATAATAACCTTATTATTCTGTTTTAATCCGAAAAAAACGGGGATGTCTTTTAGTGGAAGACATCCCCGTTTCAGTTTATATCAATTCATTTAGTCCAGTTTATGAATCACCAACCCCGAACGCAACTTCGGCTCAAACCAAGTTGTCTTGGGAGGCATGATGTTGCCCGTATCGGCGATGTCCATCAGCTGCTTCATGGAAACGGGATAGAGGGCCAATGCCACTTTCATCTCACCGCTGTCCACCCGCTTCTTCAACTCTTCCAAACCACGGATGCCACCTACAAAGTCGATACGCTTGTCGGAACGGAGGTCTTTGATGCCAAGCACTTCATCCAGTATCAGATTGGAGGAGATGGTTACATCCAGTACACCAATGGGGTCGTTATCATTATAAGTACCCGGTTTGGCAGTAAGGCTGTACCACTTTCCGTCCAGATAGAGGGAGAAGTTATGCAGTCCGGACGGCTTATAGATGTCCTCACCTTTCTCCTCCACGATGAAATTCTTGCCCACAGCGGCCAGGAACTCTTCGGGAGTCATGCCGTTCAAGTCCTTCACCACCCGGTTATAGTCAATAATAGTCAACTGGTTGGCAGGGAAGCACACGGCCATGAAGTAATTGTACTCTTCGTCACCACGGTGATTGGGGTTTTGCTTGGCTTTCTCTGCACCCACCAAAGCGGCAGCGGCGCTGCGATGATGCCCATCGGCAATGTAGAGGGCGGGCATTTGGGCAAACTCTTGGGTAATGGCATCAATGTCCTCCTGCTTGTCTATAATCCAGAAGGTATGACCAAAACCGTCACCCGGAGCGATAAAGTCGTATACCGGTTTCCCGGCTGTATAACGGGAAATGATGGCATCCAGCGCAGCATTATCGGGATAGGCAAAGAACACGGGTTCAATATTGGCATTGTTCACCCGAACATGTTTCATACGGTCCTCTTCTTTGTCACGACGAGTCAACTCGTGCTTCTTGATAACACCGTTCATATAATCGGGAACATAGGCACCAACAACAAGACCGTACTGTGTCTTGCCGTTCATGGTCTGGGCATAGACGTAATAGTTTTCTTTATCATCTTGCACCAGCCAGCCTTTCTCTTGGAACATACGAAAGTTCTCTGCAGCTTTCCGATAAACACGTTCGTCATGTTCATCCGTACCGACGGGAAAATCTATTTCCGGCTTGATAATATGATATAAGGACTTCTCATTACCTTCCGCTTCTGCACGTGCTTCTGCAGAATTCAATACGTCGTAAGGACGGGACGCTACTTGTTCCACCAAATCCTGAGGGGGACGAATCCCCTTAAAGGGTTTAATTATAGCCATAAGAGAGTGTTTTATATGGATTATTGAGGTTTCTTTTTCACGAAATATCTTACCAGATAAATTGCACTACCTAATATCAGTACAATAGATACGCCCTCGCAAAAGCCGAGGGCGAAATCTGACAATTCATTTCTGAATATACTACTTAATGAAAATATACCAGCACCTATTGCTAAATAAAGAACTGAACATTTATAGGTAGTCTTACTATTCATCTCATTTTCTGTTTACGCGGAACTTCTCGCAACCGTCTTTCAGGAAGCCTACAATCTGCTTGGCAGCGGCAATACCTGCGTTGATATTGGCTTCGGCAGTCTGGGCCCCCATCTTTTTCGGTGTAGAGAAATAACGTCCGGCAAACTTGGCTGCAAACGTTTCGTGGGCTGCAGGCATAATGTCTGTCATGTATTTCAGGTCGGTACGCTCTTCCATCAGCTGGATAAGCTCGGCTTCATTGATGACTTCCTTACGGGCTGTGTTCACCAGCAGGCCACCTTTCGGCATTTTGTTCACCAATGCATAATTGATGGAATTCTTCGTTTCGGCAGTTGCAGGGATATGCAGGGAAACGACGTCGCAAGCAGAGTAAAGTTCTTCGGCAGAATCCACAGCCTTCACTCCATCCTTCTCGATTACTTCTTTCGGACAGAAAGCATCGAACGCATAAATCTTCATACCGAAACCTTTGGCAATACGGGCTACGTTGCGACCCACGTTACCATAAGCGTGGATACCCAGTTTCTTGCCCATCAGTTCCGTACCGGAAGTACCGTTATACATATTACGGACAGCCATCACCATCAAGCCGAAAGCCAACTCGGCCACAGCATTGGAGTTCTGTCCCGGAGTATTCATTACACATACGTTGTGGGCAGTAGCTGCTTCCAGGTCCACATTGTCATAACCGGCACCGGCACGCACCACAATCTTCAGTTCCTTGGCGGCATCTAGCACTTCAGCATCAATGATGTCACTGCGGATAATGATAGCGTTTGCATCTTTCACAGCCTCCAGCAGCTTGGCTTTTTCACCATATTTCTCCAGCAGCACGAGTTCGTAACCTGCTGCTTCTATTTCTTTACGAATACCGTCTACTGCCACTTTGGCAAACGGTTTGTCTGTTGCAACTAATACTTTCATAATTTCATGATATTAAAAAGACTCACCACAGATGACACAGATTATCACAGAGTTTAATCATAAAAACAATCTGTGCAAATCTGCGTAATCTGTGGTGAAAAACAATATTATTAATGAAGTTTCTCAAATTCCTGCATGCAGTCAATCAAAGCCTGCACGCTTTCCTTCGGCATGGCATTATAGCAGGATGCACGGAATCCACCTACAGAACGGTGTCCCTTGATACCTACCATACCTCTTTCGGTAGCGAACTTCAAGAAGTCAGCTTCCAATTCCTTGTATTCGGGAGCCATCACAAAGCAGATGTTCATGCGTGAACGGTCTTCTTTGGCAGCCGTACCTACAAACATTTTGTTACGGTCAATTTCGGCATACAGCATATCGGCCTTTTCGATGGCACGGCGTTCCATTTCCTTCACGCCACCCTCTGCCTTAATCCAGCGCAATGTCTGCAGGGCTGCATAGATGGGGACAACGGGAGGAGTATTGAACATAGAGCCGCTGTCCACATGCGTCTGATAGTTCAGCATGGTCGGAATATAGCGGGATACCTTACCCAGAGCGTCATTCTTCACGATGACGAATGTAACACCGGAAGGAGCCAGATTCTTCTGCGCACCACCATAGATACAGATATATTTGGACACGTCGATAGGACGGGAGAAAATATCAGAAGACATATCGGCCACCATCGGAACGTTTACGTCCAAATCCTCTTTCAGTTCCGTACCGTAGATTGTATTGTTGGTAGTGATGTGGAAATAGTCTGCATCAGCAGGCACTGTATAGTCCTTCGGAATATAGGTATAAGTAGATTCAGCGGAAGAAGCGACTTCAACTACTTCACCGAATGCCTTAGCTTCTTTCATGGCTTTCTTGGCCCATACACCCGTATTCAGGTAAGCAGCTTTCTTTTCAAGGAAGTTGAAGGGTACCATGCAGAATTCCAAACTGGCACCACCGCCCAAGAACAGTACCGAATATCCTTCGGGGATATTGAGCAATTCTTTGAATAATGCCACAGCTTCGTCCACAACGGGTTGGAAGTCTTTGGCACGGTGGCTGATTTCCATCAGTGAGAGGCCTGAGGCATTGAAATCAAGAATAGCCTGTGCCGTATTCTCAATCACCTCACGAGGAAGGATAGAAGGTCCTGCATTGAAATTATGCTTTTTCATTTGAAGTTTGTTTTGGTTATACAATTTCGTTCATTAATGTCTTTCGACTTTGCGAAATTACGGAAATATTTCTTCAAAACAAACCTTTCCTGATGAAATTCTATTTTTAAGCCGCATTTAGCTTACTTTTTAATGGTTTATACAAGATATATGCACCATTTTGTTATCTTTACTTATCAAGGATAATACTTTTAGAGAAACTAAAAGCAAGGCGGTTTCATTACTTCATATTCAAAAGAATAAGCGCAAATAAAATGAATATTTATAAGATAAATCACTTTGCTTCCTCGATAACAGTTTTCATTCCCTTGATTTTTTCACCGCGTACCAGCGTCAACAATTGTTTCATTTTACTGCGGCGCACGGCTACAAAGGCATAGTGTTCCTTTACATCCACCTGCCCGACATCTTCACGCGCCATTCCTCCTTTTTTATACAAGAAGCCGACAATATCTATCTTGTTCAACTTATCCTTTTTCCCTTTACCTATATATAAGGTAGCCCATCGGGGCTTGGCCGGTTTGGGAAGCGTCTCCGGAAACTCGTACGTTTCGATGTCTTCAGAAATGTACTCGGGTACCCGCTCCTCGACATGCAGAACAAGATATGCATTTCCCGATGCCTCCCAGCGGGCAGTACGTCCATTACGGTGTGTATAGGCTTCCTCGTTTACGGGAGGATGGTAATGCACCACATTCTCAATACCCGGAATATCCAGTCCGCGGGCGGCAAGGTCTGTAGATATCAGTACGGCGCAACTGCCATTGCGGAACTTGTAAAGCGCACGTTCGCGGTCGGGCTGCTCCATACCGCCATGGAACATGTCGCAAGGGAACTTCCTGGCTTGCAGGTACCCGGCAACACGCTCCACGCTTTCACGATAATTGCAGAATACCAGAGTGGAATGATAGCCGAGAGTACAAAGCAGATTATAGAGGGTCTCCAGCTTGTCCTTCTCCGGAGAAATAACCTTGTGCAGCCGCAAACGCGGAGCAAGAGCTTCCGGAGCAAGAAAATCAAGCTTCATGAGCCGGGAGCCGGAAGACGGGGAATCACCTCCTACTCCGGCAAATTGCGGTATTTCCTCTGCATCGGTGGCCGAGAGAAGCACACGCTTTTTCAGTGAGGGAAGCTGTCCGATAACCTCCGCCATCTCGTCATGGAAGCCGAACTCAAGACACTTGTCGAATTCATCTATCACCAGAGTGACGACAGTGGCGGCATTGAAATTTTCTTTCCTCAAATGGTCGCTCATACGTCCCGGAGTACCGATAATGACGGTGGGATGAATGCCTTTCATTGTCCGGTGTTCTTCCATGGCAGGGCGTCCGCCATAGCAGCTCATAGCTTTGAAAGGAGTTCCCATGGACTTGAACACAGTTTCTATCTGCAAAGCCAATTCGCGTGAAGGTACTAGTACAAGAGCCTGCACACCTTGTATATCCGCTTTCAAGGTCTGTACCAGCGGAAGGAGAAAAGCCAGTGTCTTACCCGAACCGGTGGGCGAAAGAAGTACTAAATCTTTAGCTGATTGATAGGCTTCCTTAGCAGCCTCCTGCATCGGCGTAAGTTCTTGTATCTTCAAATTATGAAGTATATCCGAAAGTTCCATGAATATCTCTTTTTTAATCAATATGCAAAGATACGGATAAGAAGTCAGTTTCCATCAAAACAAAAACAGCTTTTAAGAAAGCTACCTAAATCATGACATGCCCGTCATACTAAAAGGGGAGACTCTCCTTATAGTTTCTGAAGCTTTTACCAAGCCCAATCGTCAGCACTATAAGTAGCTTCTACAGTCTTCTCTATCTCATTAGGCAGGTTACAGAAGAAGTCGATACCGGTTTCGTACTCCAAATTTTTAATAGAAACGGCATAAACCATAAATTCATCTTTTCCAGGTTTTTCTGGCAATAATTCAGAATGAGGGACTAAAAAAGCGATAGTATGATAAACCCCTGCCTTCTCGCTCAACAGAGCCATGTAATAATAGCTGGGGCAAATGAGTCCGCCAAGTGTCAGCCCGTCGGCATTGGTGGTGGGATAAAGCCCGTCATTGGCTTTCTTCACACCTGTGAAATTGGTAAGCAAACGGTCAGTAGTACCACCTTTCACGACATAAAGTTTGTCGTATGTGCCATTGATGGTGGAACGTCCCCAAGTCTGCACCTGCTTCTCAAGAGCCGCCCAATACTTTTGATTGAAACTCCCTATCTGTGGCGAGATATTACTGTAGTAGAAGGTCTGCTTATTGGCACTTTTACTGTACACACGGTCTTCGCTGGCACAAAGATGCCCCTTGTCGTACCCATCGCTCTTATGCATGGATTCAGTCACCTCCACGCTGTTGTCAATATTGGGGTCGTCTTGATTCCACTCGTTGGCACGCTTCACGTTGTCTTGCGCAGTAATCGGGTCGAAACTGAATGCCACCCAAGCCGAATGCTTCTTGGAAGCGATGTATTCCAAAGAGAAATTGAGTACCTGCCCGGCACCTTCCTCATCAGACACGCCTGCATAGTATTCAATATATTGATTGGTTGCATTGAGAGCTGGGATTTCAAGATTGTCTGCTTTATTGTTATCAGCAATATTGGCATTTTTCACATCTATATCCTCAGAAGCCACATACTCTATGCCCACTTCATTACCGTGAATATAGGCCACGCGGAGCTTGCCCATCTGATAATGATTGTAGCGGTTGAAACGCACCCAATAGCACGTAGAGGGTTTCACCTCAACGCTTTCGCTGAAAGCATCGGCAGACGGAACAACAGTAAGCCCTTCCAGCGACTCACTATTAACAGGAGCAAATGCGTAATTACGCCCGGTAAAAGCTTTGGACTGGATATAGAAAGGGGTGCCGATAGCCTTGGGCTTATACACGTTGAAACCATTGTCGCTCGACTCATAGCCCTTCATCACGTAAGTATCCGAACCCTGCTCGGTAGGTATTATCTCGGGAATGAGCGAAGCCTCTGAAGAATCATCACATCCAGCCAGCCAAATTCCGACCAGCAAAAGAAATAAGTAAGACAGTTTTTTCATCTATGTTTCTAAATTTGATTTTACGATACTAAGAATGCAAATGTGGTAATGGACAGTAAAGTCCATTACCACATTGTCTATTGCACAACCTCAGGAATTATTCCTTCACCACAAAGTTACTCATGTAGAATGTAGGAGCAAATCCAGGATCAGTATTACTTGCATAACGGAATGCCACATATACTTTCTTGCCCACATAGTCGGCCATGGAAGTACGCATTTCGATCTCTTTAGAGCTTGTAGGCCACTCGAACGACAACGGATCACTCCAAGCCGCTCCCTGCAATGCTGCAATCTTCTCTTCATCAGTAGCAGTAGAAGCCGCAGGGATATAATTTTCGGACACATGTACAGACACTGCGTTCTCAATTTTGCCTCCATACAAATAGTCTGCCGAAGCAGTGAATACCATCTGTGGGGCAATAGCTTCGGTAAGATCTACCTCACCGGTTACAAGCCATGCCTCCGTATCGCGGTTACGCTGATAATAACCGCTTGCCTTGATACGGGTATAACCTGCACCTGCACTCCATACATAATTCATGCCATCAAGCTTCACATTCACAATCTGGGCATCGTTATGAAGTTCACCAGCAAAGTCATTGCTATAATACTCTTTTGCTTCCATCCATTTGCCGTCAGTCTTCAGGAATGCCATTTCAGCAGTTTCCGTTTCGGTATTCTTCTTCACCCATGCAGTGCCATCGAAGCCATATTCATCGGCCATCACATCATACTCCTTATTTCCGAAATAAACTACTGCCTTGACATCCCCGCTCTGTGCGTAAGGGAATGCATTCTTCAGATAAACGGGCAATACGGCATCAGCATCGCTCAAATAGTCCGAACCGGTAGAAACATAATCGGCAGGTTGCATCACACGGATACCGATACTTGCGCTTTCTTCGTAGGCAATCCAAGCCGAACCGTCATACTGGTAGAGAGCAGAAGCATTTGGCTTCACGTCTGATGCACGGGTAACGGCACGAGCAGGCATTTCAGCTTCTGATTCAGGAATCTCCTTATAAATATCCACACCCTCATAATACCCTGATACGGTACTTGTAAGTGACATATTCTTAAACTCTACAGTAGGCGCACACTCTGTAGTACTCTTATAACGGAAAGCAATGGCTATCTTCTTGCCCTCGTAAGCACTCAGGTCAATATCACCGGAATTTACATAATTCCAATTCTTGCCTTCCGGCCATTGAGGTACATTCAGAGCCTTCCATTCAGCAGTAGCCACATCATCCACATAATCTTCCGAAGCCAGCAATTCAATAAAATCAGCACGATTGTTACCATTCAAGAAATTAATGGCAATATCTACCTTAAGAAGAGGAGCCTTCGCTTTTGCTAAATCTATAATAGGAGAAACCACCCATGCTTCCGATTCAAAATCGCTATCTCCTACATGAGCACTACCCTTCCAACCATATTTACCATCCACCTTCCATACATTAGTTAACGTGCCGGTAAGTTTCACATTTTGAGTAGTGAAACCGCCCTCGTTTCCATTGAACGACTCATTCATATAAATGCCCAACGTAGCATTCGGATAAGAACCGTATGAATAAGAGTTTCCTTTTTCATAGAAATTCAGCTTGATGATTTTGTCCTTTTCCACATTTTTTACATCAAATGCCTTACGGTCATAGTTGTAAGCAAAGCTCCAATCCCCACCCTCGGGTATGGAAGTACTGATGTTGAAACTGTTAAACGTACCACTCTGATAGATGAACTTGCCATCCGGACGTTGCATAGTGAAACCTTTTTCCGTAGGAGTAAGTGTCATGATATGATTGGACACATCGCTGGTGATGAAACCATCCGCAATCTCTACCGGTTCACCCTCCATATAACCATACGTCTTATCCGGGTCTTTGAACTGACCGAAAGGAATCCAAGTATTGTCCTTCGTCGGAGCCACAATGACATAATTACCTCCTTCGGCATCAATAGAAGTTACTTTCTGGTATACCATTTTCACTGCACCGCCGCCTGTACTGGGCTCGGTCTCCGACCAAGCGTAATTCACTTGGCACACATCTCCCGTCTTCGGGTTCTTGATACCTTCCTTCAACAAAGCAGGAAGCTTCTTCAACGTAGAAGGGGTGAGATATTTCACTACCATGCTTTCCCCCCATACTGTAGCGTAATTGTCAGAAGTAAGATCGAAAGTCTGAGCTTCGTTTATCTTCGAGAGATATTCAGGTTGCTCCTTGCCGATATTGTACTGCACCAGCACCTTGGAACCATCTGACAGATATGCGTAGAGCGAATCGACAAATGCAGGCAGATAATCTTCAGGAGCTACCATATCAGTAAACATCTTGGTTTTACCCAGCTGGTTCAATGCCGTAAGATAAGTCTGCCCCTCGGGATCCTTGGCGAGAGCTATCCCTTGGTTCTTCGGCATAGAAGCTATTTTGCCATAATGGGCATCAGCCAATACGAGGGTATCGGTACTGACATCCGTGATGGTTTCTTTTTCATCAAATCCGGGGAAATTATCCTCGTTATAATCGCAGGCCCCAAGTGCAAACAGCGAAGCCAATGCGGTTCCTAATAATATATGTTTTTTCATAAATATGTTCGCTTAGAAATTCAACTTCAATCTTACAGTATAAGTACGTCCCCAACCATAGATAACACGTGTGGCCGTCTCCCAGTCATGGTTACTTCCATCGCGTGCATCGGCTATGTACTCTTGGTTGAACAAGTTGTTCACATTGCCGCTCAGTGTAGCACGAATCTTACCGAAGTCAAAGGTATATCCTGCACTTACATCAAATGTGCTCCATGAAGGAATCTCCCAAGGTTTTTCCACCACGTAAGCCTCTTTTTGAGTGGCTTGGCTCGCATCAATGTCATAATCGGCATAATTGCGTGCAAAGAAGTTCCAGTCTGCATTAAGACGCAAGCCTTTCATTGGGCGGAATGTCACTCCCAAAGCAGCTGTAGTCTGAGCAGAACCGCCCACCTGTACATTATCCATTTCAATGGTATACTTGTACTGATCTACATTACTCATATCTGTCACCACTTCACCACGGCTATTCGCCATAATCTGGCCTTCAGTATTCATCATGAAGCCTTTCGCTGTCCCATTCCAGCGCCAGTCTCCCCAAGAGAACATACCGTTAACTTCCATCCAGCGGAAAGGCTTGGCAATAAAGTCAAGCTCTATACCCATGTGGTTAGCCTGCGCACCGGTCATGTTCATTGTCCAACGCTGGGAAGCCCCGTTTACGTCTTCATAGGATCCGGTATCATATAAAGCCTTGTCTTTCCACATAGTATAATAGGCGTTTACATTGGCTGAAAAATACTGGCTACGATATCCATAACCTAATTCGAAAGAGTAAACTTTCTCATTCTTAGCATCGGGATTACGCTCATGTGAACTCTGAGAATTGATGAAGGTATTATCAAAAATAGGAGCACGGCTGATAAATCCGGTATTGAAGAATACGTTATTGTAATCATCAAGGTTGTAATTCAAACCAGCTTTCACATTGCCTCCCAAATAATGCTTCTTCGAAGACAGCTGTTTGTCACCACTATAATAAAAACGGTCTTTACGCCAATAACTGGTATTTGTAAGACCACCTGAAACAAATGCACTCACTTTATCTTTATTATACTCCAATTGGGCAAAACCACCTTCGTACATCACAAAACCGTCGTAGTCACGACGAATCACATCTCCTACTCCCAACTTCTGGTTTACCCAGGAGGTGACTCCACCATTCACACTATTCTCAGCCAATACACTCTTACGGTTATAAGAGTCTACATAATACTGCCCTCCAAAAAGATCGGTAATGACATTCTTGTGCAAACCTTTATAATAGCGGAAGTCAATACCACCATAGAAATCAAAGTAATCACCAAACTTAGTGGTATAAGTAGAAATCAATCCTGTCCAGAAATGGTCGTTCGAGGCTTTGTTCATAATCATCAGCGAACCTTTATAACCGGGCATTCCACTCACATTCACCGGATTAGTATAGTTATCTGCATTAAGCTTATCCACAGCATCATAATCAAAAGTACCATCAGGACAACGGAACTGAGTGTTCACCGTACCATCACTGGCCGTACCGTACCAAGAGCTGGTGTACCCCGTTACCCCCGTACCACTATAGCCCGCACCAGTACCGATAGACATATAAGCTGCTGTACTGAGGCTTGACTTATGGTTGATTTGCCACAAATGATTAAGAGACATCTGGGGCTTATGGTATTCGTTACGTGAAGAGTTCATCACTTGTCCATTGCGATAACCGAAAGTAGAGTTGTAACGATAGGGACTTTCCTCACCCATCCATTGTTTTACACGCTGATACTCCTTGATATTCAAACCATTTGCCATATTACGCTGATTATGCCACTGAGGTGCTCCAAAAGCTGTAAATGAAAGTTGATGGTTGTCATTGATACGTTTTGCAATACTCATGAACCAAGTGTAGGCCTCGGATTCCGTACCTTGAATATAACCGTCGCGTTTATCTCTGGCACCCAATAAAGTAAAGACCCAACCATCTTTTGTCAGACCGGAAGAGACACTGAACATCACTTTACTGTAGCCGTCATTACCCATGCCGTAAGAGATGAAGCCGCCTTTCTTGGCATCAGTAGTCTTGGTTATAATGTTTTGTGAGCCACCTACTGAAGGAGTTGACACCTTGCTGGCACCAAGTCCACGTTGTACCTGAATACTGCTGGCCACATCAATCAAACCACCCCAGTTACTCATGTATACTTTCTGGTTTTCCATTCCGTTCATGGGTACACCGTTAATCATCATAGCCACATATTCTGACTTAAAACCACGAATCTTTATGTTGGAATCACCAAAGCCACCTCCCTCATTAGAAGCATAAACACCCGGAGTAGATTTCAAGATTTGCGGTAACTCCTGAGAACCTATCTTATCTTCAATAAATACGGGGTCGACAGTAGATACTGCAACCGGAGTCTTGCGTGCCACAGCAATAGACGATGTAATCACTACGTCCTTCAGCATCACAGCATCCGGTTCCATTGGGATAGCACCCAAATCCACAGAAGCGCCCTTCTGCGTAATCTTCTTCTTCTGGTCTTTATAACCCACGTACTTGAATAGTAATGTCGCATTCGAAGCAACGCTTTGCTTGAAATAGCCATCAATGTCGGTCACCGATCCTTGTGTAGTACCTTCCACCATGACGGCGGCACCCACTAACGGTTCACCTGTTTCTGAATCAACAAGCTGACCTCTCACTGTAGTCTGAGCAAATGCAGCGGCACTAAATACCGACAACACTGCAACCAACAGGAATTGAATTAGATGTTTTCTCATAATTCTGTTTTTTGTTAATAGATAGTGTTAATTAAACATTAATTTATGTTTTAAGTCGCAAATATAACTAATAAAAACGAGATTAATGTTATATTTATGTTACATTTTTTGAAGGTAGAAAGGCTTTTTTGAGATATTTTTAAACAAAAAAAGCCCTGCATTCTACAGCAGGGCTTTCGTATTGTCAACAAGTAAAAGAATATACTTTCAAATTCGCACCGAAATCAATCATTCATGAGCTTTCTATAACGTACACGGGTGGGTTCTTCTTTCCCAAGACGTTTCTGTTTATTTTCCTCATATTCTGAATAAGAACCTTCAAAGAAGAACACATTGGAGTCTCCTTCGAAAGCGAGGATATGCGTACAGATACGGTCAAGGAACCAACGGTCGTGACTGATGACCACAGCACATCCGGCAAAGTCCTCCAAACCTTCTTCGAGGGCACGGAGCGTATTCACGTCGATGTCATTGGTGGGCTCGTCCAGCAACAGCACATTACCTTCCTCCTTCAGGCAGAGCGCCAGATGCAAGCGGTTGCGTTCACCACCGGAAAGCACCCCACAGAGCTTTTCCTGGTCGGCACCGGAGAAGTTAAAACGGGACAGATAGGCGCGTGCATTAATGTCGCGCCCTCCCATGCGAATCAGATCGTTTCCGCCGGAAATGACCTGATATACGCTCTTGTTGGGGTCGATATCCTTGTGCTGCTGGTCCACGTAGGCAACCTTTACGGTCTCCCCCACCTCGAATTCGCCTTTGTCTGCCTTTTCCAGTCCCATGATAAGACGGAAAAGCGTAGTCTTACCGGCACCGTTAGGGCCGATGATACCCACGATACCGTTGGGTGGAAGCATGAAGTTGAGGTCATCGAACAACAGTTTGTCACCGAACGCCTTTGCCACATGCTTGGCTTCAATCACCTTATTACCCAGACGGGGACCGTTCGGGATAAAGATTTCCAGCTTCTCTTCCTTCTCCTTCACATCCTCGTTCAGCAATTTGTCGTAGGAGTTCAGACGCGCCTTTCCCTTTGCCTGACGGGCCTTGGGAGCCATGCGCACCCACTCCAGCTCGCGTTCCAGCGTCTTGCGGCGCTTGCTGGCGGTCTTTTCCTCTTGCTCCATGCGCTTGGTCTTCTGTTCCAGCCAACTGGAGTAGTTACCTTTCCAGGGAATACCTTCGCCACGGTCCAGCTCAAGAATCCAGCCGGCAACGTGGTCGAGGAAGTAACGGTCGTGCGTTACGGCAATCACCGTACCCTCGTACTGCTGCAAGTGTTGTTCCAGCCAGTCGATGGATTCGGCATCAAGGTGGTTGGTGGGCTCGTCAAGAAGAAGCACGTCGGGCTTCTGCAACAATAGGCGGCAAAGGGCCACACGGCGGCGCTCACCACCGGAAAGATGTTCTACGGACTGGTCTTCGGGCGGACAACGGAGGGCGTCCATGGCGCGTTCCAGCTTGCTGTCAAGGTTCCAGGCATCGGTCGCGTCAATGATGTCCTGCAACTCGGCCTGGCGGGAGAAGAGCTTGTCCATCTTGTCCTGGTCCTCATAATATTCGGGCAAGCCAAACTTCTGATTGATTTCCTCGTATTCTGCCAGCGCGTCCACAATGGGCTGCACGCCTTCCATTACAATTTCCTTTACGGTCTTGGTGGGGTCGAGGTACGGTTCCTGGGCCAGATACCCCACAGAATATCCCGGCGAGAACACCACTTCGCCCTGATAGGACTTATCCAATCCGGCGATAATCTTCAGCAGGGTCGATTTACCCGAACCGTTCAGACCGATGATACCGATTTTTGCCCCGTAGAAGAACGAGAGGTAAATGTTCTTCAGTACCTGCTTGTTGTTCTGCTGAATGGTTTTATTCAGCCCAACCATAGAAAAGATAATCTTTTTATCGTCTACTGTTGCCATGTATTTAATGATTAATGTTCAGTGATAATGATTAATATCAAGGATTGATGGGGACAAAGATAAGAAAAAAGATGATATTATTTTGCAAATTTCAAAAAAGTATCTATCTTTGCACCCGCTTAACAGCAATGAAGGATTGAATCGCTAGCTCAGCAGGTAGAGCACAACACTTTTAATGTTGGGGTCTTGGGTTCGAGCCCCAAGCGGTTCACATAGAAACAAAGCCAGAAGGCGACAAAAAGAAAAAAGTCCTACAATATCAATGTATTGTGGGACTTTTTTTATGTTTCCATCTTACCTGAAAGTCCCAAAAGGGTACGAAAAGAAAAGTTGGACATCCAAACAGTGGTACAATTGGTACAGTGGGTACAGCGCCTCTTCTGCTTCACACACATGCGCTTATGTACATTACTTCATAACGCGTACATTATTTATATACATGCGTGTGTGAGATAGAAGAGACGCTGTACCCACTGTACCAACTGTACCCATAAACCTCACCTTTACGCCGCTCAAGTTCACCTTTACACGGCCCAACCTCACCTTTGCTTATGTCACTTCACCTCTTCCAGATAAAGCACACGGCTCGAATAGTCGTTCTGCTTGTGATAGTCCACCTTATGGTTGTAGGGAATCTCCAGCCCGTTTGCCATGAGGTAGGCACCACTGAAACTCTTTCCTTCGTAGTTCAAGGGAACATTATCTATACGGTTCAGTTCATGCACCCGGTATTGCTTGTCGGCACAGAGCCCTGCCATCTTCACACGCGGCAGGTGCTGGTTACAGAAATGTTCCGTCTTCCACCAATAGAAGACTGCCTTGTCCTTCTCCGGAGCCACGTACATCAGAGAAGCCACACCTTGCTTGTCATAAGGAGAGAGCAGGCGGTAAATGTCTCCCAACTGTACTACGGGACGAATGGTCTTGTACTCGGCAATGGCATTCTTGCAAAGAGCCTTTTCTTCTTCCGTCATATTTTTGGGCTGGATTTCCATACCCAAACGACCACTCATGGCAACGTCTATCCGATATTTCAGAGGGATGGTGCGGAACGTCTGATGATTGGGGGCAGCACTGATATGCGATGCCATAGCGATGGCGGGGAAGAAATAGGAAGTTCCCCACTGCATATAGACACGTTGCAGGGCATCGGTATTGTCGCTTACCCAGAACTCGTCGAAGTAAGGCAGCACTCCGTAGTTGGCACGACCGCCGCCACTGGCACATGCCTGGATGGTAAGGTCGGGATATTTGGCACGGATGCGCTGGCAGATTTTCTCGAAGCCGCGGTGGAATTCGATGTACATGTGGCTCTGATTATCCTTCGTCAGATATTGCGAACCGTGGTTCTGGACAGACATATTGGCGTCCCACTTGATGTAATCTATTTCAGGATAAGAGGTCATCAGGTTGTCTACCACACCGAAAACGAAGTCCTGCACGGCAGGATTGGCAAGGTCAAGCACTACCTGCGTGCCGCCGCGTCCCAACACAACGTCACGTTCGGAAGCTTTAAGTACCCAGTCGGGATGCTTCTCGTAGAGTTCGCTGGTAGTGTTCGCCATCTCCGGCTCAATCCAGATGCCAAACTTGACGCCATGTTTCTTGGCATCACTCAGCAAGCCTTCAATGCCGTTCGGAAGCTTGTTCTTGTCCACCACCCAGTCGCCGAGTGATGAGCTGTCGTTCTTACGGGGATACTTGTCGCCAAACCAGCCATCGTCCATCACGAACAACTCGCCACCCATGGAGACAATGTCCGCCATCATTTGGTCCATACCTTGCTGGTTGATGTCAAAGTACACGCCTTCCCAACTATTCAAAAGAATCTTGCGGGGGGTAGTGCCGTGCGCCAGTTTGTGCAGGCGTGCCCAGCGATGGAAGTTACGGCTGCCGCCACTCAAGCCTTCATTACTATAAGTCAGGGCAAGTTCGGGAGTGCGGAAAAGCTCGTCCTTCTTCAAGGAATAAGTAGAGTTCTCTTCGTTGATTCCGGCAAAGAAATGGTGGTATTCATCATCGTGCGTCTCAATGCGGAGCTTGTAGTTGCCGCTGTAACAGAGGGCTGCACCAATCACGTTGCCCGTGTTCTCCTGCGGACGACCGTCGAGGGAGAACATCACTTCGGCATGGTCAGTATGGGAATTGCGCACACCGTCCTTATTCTTGATAACCTTCATGCCCGGAGTGAGAGGTTCCTGCGTCAAGACCCCTTCATTGGCCCAGGAACCGGAGAGATGGGACAGCCATACATCGCCACGGCGGATGGGCAGATAGCCGGAAGCAAACTGATTGAGCACCACCGACTTCTTCTCCTGATGGGAGATTTCAGTCCAGGATTCTATCACGTCGGCATCCTGCCAGGCACGGTAACAGACGTTGACGAAGAAGGGATACACCTTATCCTTCAGTGCCACGACAGTCGTCACGACATTCCCTTCCTTTTCGGTAGTCACGTTCAATACTTCGAGCTGGAGGGTCATGTTACCGTCGGCATGCTTCACAGCGAGGGCCGTCTCCACGGGAGCATTCAATCCATATTCGGGATAGGCTGCATGGTTCGCTTCTGCCGCAGAGATATTCTGCAAGTCGGCTTCAGAAAGTCTGTTACCATAATACAAGTGTCTCAGTGTACCGCCTTCAGGAGCCGAAAGCACCAAAGAGGTTTTCGGAGTGGATACACATACGTTTTGAGCCAACAAACTGCCGGTCAGCAGCAGTACTCCAAAGAGGAAATTTGTTCGTTTCTTGAAATTCATGCTTTTCTTGTTTAGATTCTATATTCATTTAGCTGTGCGCAAATGTAGGCGTTTCCCCGAAGATAAAATAGTATCATTTTATCATATCCTTATACAAATTCTATTTCCGGCTGACAATTGTCCCCGTGGCTTGGTTGGCAGGCATCACCAGCACTTCCGCAATCTGGATATGCTCGGGGACGGCAGCGGCGAAATAGACCACTTCGGCTATATCGTCGCCGGTCAGCGGGCGTATACCTTTATATACATTATCGGCCGCCTCCCGGTTACCACGGAAACGGACGACGGAGAAATTGGTTTCCACCAACCCCGGCTTGATATTCGTTACGCGTATCGGGGTATCCACCAGGTCGATGCGGAGTCCGTCGGAAAGGGCCTTGACGGCAGCCTTGCAGGCACAGTACACACTGCCTCCCGGATAAGCGTAATCTCCGGCAATGGACCCCATATTGATAACGTGACCACGGCCTCGCTCCACCATACCGGGAACCACGAGGCGGGTCATGGCAAGCAAGGCTTTCACGTTAGTGTCGATGACAATGTCCCATTCATCCAGGTTACCTTCATGTTCCTTGTCCACCCCAATGACGAGTCCGGCATTGTTCACCAGTATGTCTACCGCCTTCCATTCCTCCGGAAGGGATTCGAGGGCGGCATGGGCAGCCTGCCGGTCGCGGACATCGAAAGGAAGCAGATACACATCGGCTCCATATTTCTCCAACAATTCTTTCTTTACAGCATTCAGTTTCTCCACATTACGGCCATTGAGTATAAGCCGGTAACCGTTCATGGCAAATTTACGCGCGCAGCCTTCCCCTATTCCCGAGGAGGCTCCGGTGATGAGTACAATCTTCTTTTCCATCATGTTATTAAGTTTTAATATCAATACTGCCAACAAAGGTATTACTTATTATTTTAACTTCATAGGAATAATGAATTTTAGAGTAAGGCGAAAAATCCCGATAAATTATGTAACTTTGCACCCGCTTTTTGAAAGCCCGAGAAACTGTTTTGATTTTATTTCAGCTTTCTTCTGAGATTTGTTTAATTCGTTTGGATAAAGTAAAAGACGCTTATGCAAAAGTCCGATTGCATCATCGGTGTGGAGCACGTATCGAAATTTTTCGGAGATAAGGCCGTGCTGAATGATGTGAATTTGTCTGTCCGTAAGGGCGAGTTTGTAACAATACTGGGACCGTCCGGCTGCGGAAAGACAACTCTGTTGCGCCTCATTGCAGGCTTTCAGACAGCCTCGGAAGGAGTGATAACCATTGCCGGAAAGGACATCACACAGACACCGCCGCACAAGCGTCCGGTAAACACCGTGTTCCAGAAGTACGCCCTCTTCCCCCACCTCAACGTGTTCAACAACATTGCCTTCGGGCTGAAGCTGAAGAAGCTGCCCGGTGCCACCATCGAGAAGAAGGTAAAGCAAGCCCTGCGCATGGTGGGCATGACGGACTATGAGGACCGCGACGTAGACTCCCTCTCCGGCGGGCAGCAACAGCGCGTAGCCATTGCCCGAGCCATCGTCAACGAACCCGAAGTGCTGCTACTGGACGAACCCCTTGCCGCCCTGGACCTAAAAATGCGCAAGGACATGCAGATGGAGCTAAAGGAGATGCACCAGAAGCTGGGCATCACCTTCGTATATGTGACCCACGACCAGGAAGAGGCACTGACCTTGAGCGATACCATCGTCGTGATGAGCGAAGGACGCATCCAGCAAATAGGCGTGCCGACGGACATCTACAACGAACCCATCAACTCCTTCGTAGCAGACTTCATTGGTGAAAGCAACATCTTGAACGGAGTTATGATAAAGGATAAAGCCGTCACCTTCTGCGGACACGAATTTGAATGCGTGGACACGGGATTTGGCGAGCAGATGCAGGTAGACGTAGTGATTCGCCCCGAAGACATCTACATCTTCGATGTATCCGACGCCGCACAGCTGACGGGGACCGTAACCAGCTGCATCTTTAAAGGCGTACACTACGAAATGCTGGTGCAGACGCGCGAAGGCTACGAGCTGATGGTGCAGGACTACCATGCCTTCGAGGCAGGACGCGAAGTCGGCCTGCTGGTGAAACCCTTCGACATCCACGTGATGAAGAAGGAACGCACCTGCAACACCTTCGAGGGAAAGCTGGTGGACGAGACGCACGTAGACTTCCTGGGCTGTAACTTCGAGTGCCTCCCCGTGCAGGGCATCGAGCCGGGCAGCGCCGTGCAAGTGGAAGTAGACTTCCAGCACGTCATCCTCGAAGACAACGAAGAGGACGGCCGTCTGACGGGTGAAGTGAAATTCATCCTCTACAAAGGGAACCATTACCACCTGACCGTGTTTACGGACTGGGACGAAGACATCTTTGTCGACACCAACGACGTGTGGGACGACGGCGACCGCGTAGGTATCACCATCGCCCCTCAAAATATACGGATTGTTCAATCTCTTAATAAGGAAGGAAGTGCTCAATAAGTTATCCCATTTCTTCATGCGCCGGCGCAACTGGACGGTACCCTACGCGCTGTTTCTGCTTGTATTTGTCATAGTACCGCTGCTGCTCATCGTGCTCTATGCCTTTACGGACGACGGAGGGGCGTTTACGTTGGCCAACTTCCGCAAGTTCATGATGCACCCCGAAGCGATGAACACGTTTGTCTACTCCATCGGAATAGCCGTTATCACCACGCTGGTCTGCCTGCTGCTGGGCTATCCGGCAGCGTATATCCTGAGCCAGAAGCAATTCAACACCTCACGCACCATGGTGGTGCTGTTCATCCTCCCCATGTGGGTGAATATCTTGATACGTACGCTTGCCACAGTGGCGCTGTTCGACTTCCTGAACCTGCCGCTGGGCGAAGGTGCCCTTGTGTTCGGTATGGTCTACAACTTCCTGCCGTTCATGATATACCCCATTTACAACACTCTTCAGAAGATGGACCACAATCTGATTGAGGCTGCGCAGGACTTGGGAGCCTCTCCTACCCGCGTATTCGGCAAGGTGATTCTGCCGCTCTCCATGCCGGGAGTGATGAGCGGCATAGTGATGGTGTTTATGCCTACGGTTTCTACCTTTGCCATTGCCGAGTTGCTAACAATGAACAACATCAAACTGTTCGGCACCACGGTGCAAGAGAATATTTACAACGGAATGTGGAACTACGGTGCCGCCCTCTCGCTCATCATGCTGCTGCTGATAGGCATCACCATCCTCTTTACCAACGAGGAGGACGGGGCATCGAATGAAAGCGGAGGTGTGATATGATGACACGAATCTTAACCCGCGGCTACTTGTGGCTACTGCTGGCGTTGCTCTACTCGCCCATCTTAATTATTATGATATTCTCCTTCACGGAGGCAAAGGTGCTGGGCAACTGGACGGGATTCTCCACCAAGCTGTACAGCTCCTTGTTTACGGGCGGGATGCACCACTCGCTGATAAATGCCATCTGGAACACATTCGCCATTGCCCTGCTTGCCGCCACCGCCAGTACGGCGCTGGGCAGCATTGCAGCCATCGGCATCTTCAATCTGCGCTCGCGCACACGGCAGGTAATGAACTTCGCCAATGCCATCCCGATGATGAATGCAGACATTATCACCGGTGTGTCGCTGTTCCTGCTGTTCGTCAGCTTCGGCATATCGCAAGGATTCACCACAGTGGTACTGGCACACATCACTTTCTGCACGCCCTACGTGGTGCTCAGCGTAATGCCCCGGCTCAAAAAGATGAACCAGAATGTCTACGAGGCGGCACTCGACCTGGGCGCCACACCGTTCCAAGCACTGCGCAAGGTTATTCTTCCGGAGATATTTCCGGGTATGATAAGCGGATTCATCCTTGCTTTCACGCTCTCCATCGACGACTTTGCCGTGACCATCTTCACCATCGGCAACCAGGGGCTGGAAACGCTCTCCACCTACATCTACGCCGATGCGCGCAAAGGTGGACTGACGCCGGAACTGCGGCCACTCTCCACCATCATCTTCGTGACGGTGCTGGTGCTGCTGATTGTAATCAACAAGCGGGCCGAACGGACGAAAAACGATTGATGTGAGTGATGAGTTATAAGTTATCAATTGTCAAGAACAAGATGATGAAAAGGATAATAAACATACTGATTCTACTGTGCTGTATCGCATCCCTCTCTTCTTGTGGAAACTCCACAGAAGAGCGCAGCCGTGTACTGAAGATATACAACTGGGCGGACTACATCGATGAAGATGTGCTTGCCGAATTTCCCGACTGGTACAAGCAGCAGACGGGCGAAGACCTCCGTATCATCTACCAGGTGTTCGATATCAACGAAATCATGCTCACCAAAATTGAGCGCGGGCACGAGGACTTCGACGTCGTATGCCCCTCGGAGTACATCATCGAACGCATGCTTCGCAAAGACCTCCTGCTACCCATCGATCGCAACTTCGGCCACACGCCGGACTACATCCCCAACGTGTCGCCCTACATTCGCCACGAGCTGAACAAGACCTCGCAACCGGAACGCCAGACCGAGGACTATGCCGTGCCCTACATGTGGGGCACCGCTGGTATCCTCTTCAACAAAAAGTTTATTACCGCCGAAGAGGCCGGCACATGGGACATCCTCTGGGACTCCAAAAACCGCGGCAAAATACTGATGAAGGACAGCTACCGCGATGCCTACGGTACCGCCATCATCTACGCCCACGCCCGGGAGCTGGCCGACAGCACCGTCACCGTAGAGCAACTGATGAACGACAACTCCCCGCAGGCCATCGCCCTGGCCGAGCAACGCCTCAAGGAGATGAAACCCAACATCGCCGGCTGGGAAGCCGACTTCGGCAAGGAAATGATGACCAAGAACAAGGCGTGGATTAACTTCACCTGGAGCGGCGACGCCGTCTGGGCCATCGAGGAGGCCGATGCCGTGGGTGTGGAACTGGACTACACCGTCCCCTGCGAAGGCAGCAACATCTGGTACGACGGCTGGGTAATCCCCCGCTACGCCCGCAACGTGAAGGCGGCAAGCTATTTCATCAACTACCTCTGCCAGCCTTCCGTGGCACTGCGCAACATGGATGCCATCGGCTACGTCAGCGCCGTAGCCACACCGGAAATCATGGAGGCCAAGACCGATACCACGCTCGACGTGCACTCCGACCTCAGCTACTTCTTCGGCCCCCTGCCCGGAGCCGACAGCCTGCAGATAGACCCGGTACAATATCCTGACCGCCGAGTAGTGGAACGCTGCGCCATGATACGCGACTTCGGCGACCGCACGGAACTAGTGCTCGAGATGTGGAGCCGCGTGAAAGGTGACAATCTCAACACAGGCATCGTGCTGCTCATCTTCGCCGTTTTCGGTCTGCTCTTCATCTGGCTGGTATATGCCAAGATACGAAAGTACAAGCAGAAACGCCACCACCGTCTCCGCAGAAAGCGGAAAAGGGGATGAGCAACACATTGTTTACCTAAAAACCCGTCAACGTGCAAGGAACAAAGAATCTGACACAAGGCCCCATCAACCGCCAGCTTTTCACGCTGGCAATGCCCATCATGGCCACCTCGTTCATCCAGATGGCCTACAGCCTGACGGACATGGCATGGGTAGGGCGTCTGGGCAGTGAGTCCATGGCTGCAGTAGGTGCGGTAGGCATACTGACGTGGATGTCCGGCTCCATCGCCTTGCTCAATAAAGTGGGCGCCGAAGTCAGCGTAGGCCAGTCCATCGGTGCACGCAGCGAAGAGGACGCACGCAGCTTTGCCTCGCACAACATTACGATTGCCCTGCTCATCTCCGTCTGCTGGGGAGGCCTGCTCTTTCTTTTCGCCCGCCCCATCCTGAACATCTTCGAGCTGAAACAGCATATCACGGACGCCGCCGTGACTTATCTGCGCATCGTGTCGACGGGACTGCCTTTCATCTTTCTCTCCGCTGCCTTTACGGGCATCTACAACGCGGCAGGACGAAGCAAGATTCCGTTCTACATCAGCGGGACGGGACTGATAATGAACATCGTCCTCGACCCTCTGTTCATCTTCGGCTTCGGTTGGGGAACAGTGGGCGCGGCACTTGCCACATGGCTTTCCGAAGCTACAGTATTCGGCATCTTCGTCTACAAACTCCGGGGGAAAAGCGCCGTGCTCGGAGGTTTCTCCTTTATCGTTCCGCTGAAAAAGAAGTACACCCGGCGCATCTTCAAGCTCGGGCTGCCCGTGGCTACGCTGAACACGCTATTTGCCTTCGTCAATATGTTCCTCTCGCGCACCGCCTCGGAGCAGGGAGGACACATCGGACTGATGGCATTCACCACCGGTGGACAAATCGAGGCCATCACCTGGAATACTTCGCAAGGATTCTCCACGGGGCTGAGCACGTTCATCGCCCAGAACTATGCCGCGGGGCAGAAGTCGCGCGTGAAGCAAGCATGGCGCACCACCATGTGGATGACGGGCGTATTCGGAAGCCTCTGCTCACTACTGTTCATCTTCTTCGGCAGCGAGGTGTTCTCTATCTTCGTACCCGAGGCCGAAGCCTACCGTGTGGGTGGAGATTTCCTCCGCATCGACGGCTATTCGCAAATGTTCATGATGATGGAAATTACCATGCAGGGCGTGTTCTACGGACTGGGACGGACAGTGCCGCCTGCCATTGTCAGCATCGGATGCAATTACATGCGTATTCCGGTGGCGTTATTGCTGGTGCACATGGGTATGGGAGTGGATGCCATCTGGTGGGCAGTAAGTGGAACGACCGTTGCCAAAGGTCTTATACTGACAGCCTGGTTCGTCCTCATCAAAAGGAAAATTCTCTAAAAAAGGACAGAACTGGCGAACTTTAGAAAGAAGAATATGGTTATTATATACATAAATTTGCAACATTAAAGATAAAGTCAACTTTTAAAGAAAAAGAGTTATGAAGAAGATGAAATTTACAGTATTACTTTTGTGCGGCGCATTGCTGCTGGGCAGTTGCGGCACAATGAACAACAAGGCCAAAGGTGGAATAATCGGCGGTGGCTCCGGTGCAGCAGCAGGTGCCATTATCGGCGGACTGATAGGTAAAGGCAAGGGGGCAGCCATTGGAGCTGCGGTAGGTGCTGCAGTAGGTACGGGTGCCGGCGTTGCCATCGGACACAAGATGGACAAGAAGGCTGCCGAAGCTGCCAAGATTGAAGGCGCCCAAGTGGAGCAGGTGACGGATGCAAACGGCTTGCCGGCTGTCAAAGTATCCTTTGCGGCAGGTATTCTTTTCGGCTTCAACTCCGCAGCACTGAGCAACGAGGCAAAGGCTTCCCTGCGCGAACTCGCACAGATTCTGAAGGAAGACCCGACAACCGATATCGCCATCATCGGCCATACCGACAAAGTGGGTACTTACGAAGCCAACATGAAAGTTTCCAAGAACCGCGCCTATGCCGTAGAGAACTATTTGCAGGATTGCGGCGTATCTCCGGCCCAGTTCAAGAAAGTGGAAGGCGTGGGATACAACGAATACGACGAAAGTCTGTCTGCCGACCAGAACCGACGCGTAGAGGTATATATGTATGCCAGCGAACAGATGATTAAGAATGCGGAGGCAGCTAATTAATATGGTAAAGTGATTAATGTGTTAATGTGCCAATATGCATATTGGCACATTAACACATTAATCACATTGGCACTCTCTCCATGAAACTCCCGAAGCCTTTGCGGTTCCTCCGCAACATCATATTATTCTTCTTTATTTCCACTATCCTAGCGGTAGTGGCTTATCGTTTTGTACCCGTCTACATCACGCCACTGATGGTTATTCGCAGCGTGCAACAGGTCTTTAAGGGTGAAAGTCCATGCTGGCACCACACTTGGGTATCTTCCGACAAGATATCCCCTCACCTGCCTATGGCCGTCATTGCCTCGGAAGACAACCGGTTTGCCACACACAACGGATTCGATTTCATCGAGATACAGAAAGCGATAAAGGAGAATGAAACAAGAAAACGGAAACGGGGCGCAAGCACCATCAGCCAGCAGACGGCAAAGAATGTATTCCTATGGCCCCAGTCTTCCTGGGTACGTAAAGGACTGGAAGTCTACTTCACCGTACTAATAGAGTTCTTCTGGTCCAAAGAACGTATCATGGAGGTCTATCTCAACTCCATCGAAATGGGAAAAGGCATCTATGGCGCACAAGCTGCCGCCAAATACAAGTTCAAGACTACAGCAGCCAAGCTCTCTGCCGGACAGTGCGCACTAATAGCGGCAACATTGCCCAACCCCATACGCTTCGACTCAGCACACCCCTCCCCTTACATAAAGAAAAGGCAAGGACAGATTCTACGATTGATGAAACTGGTACCCAAATTCCAGCTAAATGAGAAGCGGACAAAAGAATAAGAAGAGGATGTATCAAAACAGTTAATAGCACACAGATGACACATCCTCCTTTAATTTTTAATTCTTAATTTTTAATTAATACGCGTGTCCTCCCTCTTCCATCTCCTTCGCATCAATCTTGCGATTGTCGATACTGCGCCAAGCGTAGAAGATGTAGGCAAGAACGAAAGGAACAAGGATAGAGACATAAGCCATAACCTTCAGTGTGAACTGGCTCGAGCAACTGTTTGCCAACGTGAGTGAGCTTTGCAGGTCGTGGGTAGAAGGATAATAGGCCGTATTGTTATAGCCTGCCACAAGCAGCAGTGCCAATACCGTAAGCACCGTCCCTGCACCGGCAAACCAGATACCCTTGTCGAATGCCGGCTTCCACAGCGTGCGGATAATGCCCCAGAGCACAGCCACCACACCAACCAGGAATACAAGCAGCACTACCGGCATCTGCAGGAAGTTCGTCAGATACTTGTAAGGTTCCATGAACACCTCTCCCGTTTCCGGGCGTACAGCATAGCCGTCGGCAAGCAGCGTACGGATGACGAAGGCCAGGAAGAATACCAGGAACAACGCCGTATTTCCCCAAAGTGCCCGGCGGCAGCGTTTCACCAAATCATCCTCATTGATATTATTAATAAAATAAAGCGCTCCCAAGATACGTGCCAGGAAGAACACAGCCAGCCCCAGCACCACATTCCACGGATTAAGCAACGCATCCAACCCATGCCAGCCGTTAGCCCATTGACTGATAACCGGCATTGCCGCATCTGCGATATTCCCTTTATTGATATAGAAGTTAGACCCCGTGAAGAACGTGGCCACTGCCCCACCCAGCAATACCGGACCTACCACTCCGTTTATCACCAGGAACGTGCGATACGTTGTCTTGCCCAGCAGATTTCCCGCCTTCGACTGAAACTCGTAGCTGACAGCCTGCAACACAAAGCTGAACAGAATAATCATCCACAACCAATAAGCTCCTCCGAAACTGGTACTATAGAACAACGGAAACGAAGCAAAGAACGCGCCTCCAAACGTGACAAGCGTTGTAAACGTGAACTCCCACTTCCGTCCCGTAGAATTAATCATCATCTTCTTCTGCTCCTCCGTCTTCCCCAGACAGAACAGAAGCGAATTACCTCCCTGCACGAACAGCAGGAATACCAGTAGTGCTCCCAGCAAGGAGACTACAAACCACCAATAGTGTTGAAGAAATATATAAGCATTCATTGTGAGTTATGAGTTATAAGTTATGAGTTATGTGACGGTGTGTGCGTTTCGGTTTCAGGACCTTTGCGAATAGCCTTCAGCATAATTCCCACCTCAGCAATCAGCATGACAGTGAAAAGTACCAGGAAAATAAAGAACGTGGTCTGCACGGAGCCTACATCCAGCTTAGAGATGGCGGCACTCGTGGGCAGCATATCTTGGATGGCCCACGGCTGACGACCACACTCGGCAACCACCCATCCGGCTTGTCCGGCCAGATAGCCCAGCGGAATGGTGAGCATAGCCACCCAATGCATCCATGGCATCCGCGACAAGTCTTTCTTATAGGCCAGGAACAGCACCACAATAAAGAAGAGGATGAAGTATCCACCCAACATCACCATCACACGGAACATGTAGAACGTAAGGGACACATTGGGCACCAGCTCGTTCACGTCCTTGATATAACCGTAACCGAAATAGGCTACATTATCTTTCAACACTTTGGCAGCCACCTCTGCATCCGCCTCATTGCCCGCAGCCTTGGCTGCACGATAGGCGGCAAACGCACCGATAGCCGTTTTTCCTTTTTCTATTTTCTCCTCTGCCGAAAGCGCTACGGTACCATCGCTCAACGGATATCCGCCTTTCAGCAGGTCATTGATACCGGGAACAAAAGCATCCATCTTGCGCTCGGCAAGCAACGACAGCATCTTCGGAATTTCCACACGGAAAAGGAATGGGTCTACTCCGTCCTGCGGTGTCTGCTTGGCAGGATTCAGCAGCCCGAACGCTACCAATCCGGCACCTTGCCGCCCTTCATAATAGCCTTCCATAGCAGCCAGCTTCATCGGCTGCTTTTGCGCCACCTGATAGCCCGAGCCATCACCCGTCCAGGCAGAGAGCACAGCGGCACACAGACCTACCCATGCGGCAATCTTTACACTTGCCAGCGCAAATTTCTTCTCGCGCTTCTTCCACAGATACCAGCAGCTTACGCCTACTACAAACACGGCAGCCAGCACCCAGCCGGACAGCACGCTATGGAAGAACTTATTGACAGCCATCGGCGAAGTTGCCACAGCCCAGAAGTCCACCATCTCGTTGCGTGCCGTATCGGGATTGAACTCCATACCTACGGGATTCTGCATCCACGCATTGGCAACCAGAATCCACCAGGCAGAAATCGTGGCGCCCAGCCCCGTGAGCCAAGTAGATGCCAGGTGGAAACGCTTGCTCACCTTATCCCAGCCGAAGAACATGACGGCGATAAACGTTGCTTCCATAAAGAAAGCCAAAATACCCTCGATGGCAAGCGGCGCACCGAAGATGTCGCCCACAAACCAACTGTAATTACTCCAATTCGTACCGAATTCAAATTCCAGAATAATACCGGTTGCTACACCAATAGCAAAGTTGATACCGAAAATCTTCATCCAGAATTTGGCAGTACGTTTCCAAAATTCGTCACCCGTACGGTAGTACGCTGTCTCCATGATGCCCATAATTACCGCCAGTCCAAGTGTCAGCGGCACAAAAATCCAGTGATAGATGGCGGTCAAGGCAAATTGGGCTCTCGACCAGTCAATCAGGGAAGTGTCAATGTGTCCAAGCATAAGAATCAAGTTATGAGTTATAAGTTATGAGTTATTAAGTTTTTAAGTTATCGGGTAAGAACAGAGAGACACGGAGAATTTATAAGGGCAAGGAAATAAACTCTGTGTCTCCGTGTTTAGTCGCCCAGACTCCGATGGATAAGCTCATTACTGACATAGCCTTCCTTGTCATCGCCCACCACGGGGGTATTCAGAAACCGTGGGAAGAAGAAAAGGCGGAGAATGAAGAACATGATGAATAACTTCACAAGAATGATAAGCCACAAAGTACGCCCTAACGTCATACTTCGAAAACCTTCCAAATAAAAACGCCAAATGTTTACCGCAGTCTGTTTCATGCCGATAAAATTATAATGATTACAAATATAAAATACTTTTATATAAAGAACAAATAAAAAGGTGAAAAGTTGAACAGAAAAAAGACTTCTCCCATTCATCGGTACAAAAAAGATTTTAGGCGAGGAAAATTCACTCTACGTCTATCACTTTTGCAATCCTTTCTCCACCCTACTACATTTGCAAATGTAAAACCATAGAATAACGAAGATATGACGAACGTAAAAAGATTGACAGTGATAGCGCTATGTATGGCAAGCTGTATGGGAGTGGCCGCCCAAAACGGCACTTCCACGCAGATACCCGGCAGTTCCGAGCAGCCAGCCGACAGCCTGCCCGCCCAATGGGACTTGCAAGCGTGCATCGACTATGCCTTGCAGCAAAACATCACCATCCGCAAGAACCGCCTCAACGCGGAAAGTGCCCAGGTAGATGTAAAGACCGCCCGAGCCGCTCTCTTCCCCAGCCTTTCGGCCAGTGTGAGCCAGCGTGTCGTGAATCGCCCGAAGAGCGAGACAAACACCATCATCGACGGCGACAACATCACCAGCAGCCAGAGCAAGACTTCCTATAACGGCAGCTACGGCATCGATGCCAACTGGACCCTCTACAACGGCGGGAAACGCCTCAACACCATCAAACAACAGCAACTGAACAACCGCATTGCCGAACTTAGCGTAGCACAGAGCGAGAACAGCATCGAAGAAAGTATCGCACAAACCTACGTACAGATACTCTACGCCGCCGAAGCCGTGAAAGTGAACGAATCGACCCTGGAAGTGAGCCAGGCCGAATGCGAACGCGCCCGCCAGCTTCTCGAAGCAGGAAGCATAGCCAAAAGCGACCTGGCACAACTGGAAGCGCAGGTAAGCACCGACAAGTACCAACTGGTGACCGCACAAGCCACCCTGCAAGACTACAAACTACAACTGAAACAACTCCTGGAACTGGACGGCGAATCCGAGATGAACCTCTACATCCCCACACTCGGCACGGAAAACGTACTGGCACCCCTGCCCACCAAAACGGACGTTTACCGTTCTGCCCTCGTGCTCCGTCCGGAAATAGAAGCCGGCAAACTGAATATACAGACATCCGACCTCGACATCAAAATTGCCCGCGCTGGCTATCTGCCTACGCTGAGCCTCAGCGCCGGCATCGGAACCAGCCATGCCAACGGCAATGACTTCACCTTCAGCGAGCAAGTCAAACAGAACTGGAACAACTCGCTGGGCTTCACCGTAAGCGTGCCTATCTTCAGCAACCGGCAGACCAAGAGTGCCGTAGAGAAAGCCAAGATTCAGAAGCAGACCAGCGAACTGGACCTGCTGGACGACCAAAAAACGCTGTACAAGACCATCGAAACCCTCTGGCTCGATGCCAACAGCGCCCAGCAGCGCTACGCCGCCGCCACAGAGAAACTGAAAAGTACGCAGACCAGCTATGAACTGATTCAAGAGCAGTTCAACCTGGGCATGAAGAATACCGTAGAACTGCTGACTGAGAAAAGCAATCTGCTCAGCGCACAGCAGGAGACACTGCAAGCCAAATACATGGCCATACTGAATATGCAGCTACTGAAGTTTTATCAAGGAGAAAAAATCGAATTATAATACCTTATATATATGAACAAAAAAAGAATCATCCTCATTGCCGTAGCTGCCGTAATCATAGTGGGCGGCGGCGTATGGCTCTTCGGTGGTGCCAAGGCCAAGCACAAGGTGACCTACGCCACAGCAACCATCCATAAAGGTGAGATTTCCGAATCCGTAACCGCCACGGGAACCATCGAACCGGTGACAGAAGTGGAAGTGGGTACCCAGGTGAGCGGTATCATCGACAAGATTCATGTAGACTACAATTCCGTAGTAACCAAAGGCCAGCTCATTGCCGAGATGGACCGCGTGACACTGCAAAGCGAACTCGCTTCGCAACGCGCCGCCTACAACGGTGCAAAGGCCGAATACGAGTACCAGAAAAAACTCTACGAGCGCAACAAGACGCTGAACGAAAAGCAGCTCATCGCCGCCACGGACTATGAGCAGTCCGTCTATAACTACGAGAAGGCCAAGAGCAACTACGAAAGCAGCCAGGCATCACTGGCAAAGGCTGAACGCAACCTCTCCTACGCCACCATCACCTCTCCCATCGACGGTGTGGTCATCAGCCGCGACGTGGAAGCAGGACAGACCGTGGCTTCCGGCTTCGAGACACCGACACTGTTCACCATCGCTGCCGACCTGACGCAGATGCAGGTTGTGGCCGACGTGGACGAAGCAGACATAGGCGGTGTGGAAGAGGGACAGCGCGCCACGTTTACCGTAGACGCCTACCCGAATGACGTGTTCGAAGGAGTGGTCACACAAATTCGTCTGGGAGATGCCAGCTCAAGCAGCACGTCGAGCACCAGCACCAGCACGGTTGTGACCTACGAAGTAGTCATCTCCGCCCACAACCCGGACCTGAAACTGAAACCACGCCTGACAGCCAACGTCACCATCTTCACCCTCGACCGCAAAGACGTACTGTGCGCTCCTGCCCGTGCCCTGCGCTTCAACCCCGAAAAACCGCTTATCGGCGACAATGATATCGTGAAGGATTGCGAAGGGGAACATAAACTCTGGACCCGCGAAGGCAACACCTTTACCGCCCATCCGGTGAAGATAGGTATCTCCAACGGAGTCAACACGGAAATTATCAGCGGCATTAACGAAGGTACCGTAGTGGTGACCGAAGCCACCATCGGCAGCATGCCCGGCAGCGGCGCTCCGGACATGAGCCAGGAAGCTCCCGGAGGTGAGAAGAGTCCGTTCATGCCTGGCCCTCCGGGAAGTAAGAAGAAGAGCGGAAAATAATACAAAAAAAGAATTATGAATAAAGCAGTCATTGAACTTCAAAATATCAAACGCAACTTCCAGGTGGGGGACGAAACCGTGCATGCCCTGCGCGGCGTCTCGTTCACCATCCGTGAAGGCGAGTTTGTCACCATCATGGGTACATCGGGCTCCGGAAAGTCGACTTTGCTGAATACCCTCGGCTGCCTGGACACGCCCACCAGCGGCGAATACCTGCTGGACGGTATCTCCGTACGCACCATGAGCAAGCCTCAACGCGCCGTACTACGCAACCGTAAAATCGGCTTCGTATTCCAGAGTTACAACCTGCTGCCCAAAACCACTGCCGTGGAAAATGTGGAGCTACCGCTGATGTATAACTCCTCCGTCTCGGCTTCCGAAAGGCGGAGACGTGCCATCGAAGCCCTGCAAGCCGTGGGGCTGGGCGACCGACTGGAACATAAGTCCAATCAGATGTCCGGCGGTCAGATGCAACGCGTAGCCATCGCCCGCGCCTTGGTGAACAATCCCGCCGTTATCCTGGCAGACGAAGCTACGGGTAACCTGGACACCCGTACTTCTTTCGAGATTCTGGTACTGTTCCAAAAGCTGCATGCCGAAGGACGCACCATCATCTTCGTCACCCACAACCCCGAAATAGCCCAGTACAGCAGCCGCAACATCGTGCTGCGCGACGGACAAATCAAGGACGATACCATCAACACCCAAATCCAGAATGCAGCCGAAGCCCTGGCAGCATTGCCTAAGCAGGAGGAGGAATGAGGGATAAGGGATTAAGGATTAGGGATTAATTTTAAACTTTCCATTAAAACGATATGAACGGAACAAACCTTTTCAAAATAGCCTTGCGAGCCTTGAACAACAACAAGCTGCGCGCATTCCTCACCATGCTGGGCATCATCATCGGCGTGGCGTCCGTCATCACGATGCTTGCCATCGGACAAGGTTCGAAGAAAAGCATCCAGGCGCAAATCTCCGAGATGGGCTCCAACATGATTATGATTCACCCCGGTGCCGACATGCGCGGCGGTGTCCGCCAAGACCCCAGCGCCATGCAGACCTTGAAGCTGACCGACTACGAAGCCCTGCGCAACGAAACCAACTTCCTGGCTGCCGTCAGCCCCAATGTCTCCTCCAGCGGGCAGCTCATCGCGGGCAACAACAACTACCCCTCCTCCGTGAGCGGCGTGGGCACGGACTATCTCGAAATCCGGCAGCTCAGCGTGGAGAACGGCGAGATGTTTACCGAAGCCGACATACAGACCTCTGCCAAGGTGTGCGTCATCGGAAAGACCATCCAAGACAACCTCTTTCCCGGAGGAGAGGACCCCGTGGGACGTATCATCCGTTTCAACCAAGTGCCCTTCCGCGTGGTGGGCGTGCTGAAGTCCAAAGGCTACAACTCCATGGGCATGGACCAAGACGACGTAGTGCTTGCCCCCTACAGCACCGTGATGAAACGCCTGCTGGCACAGACCTACCTTAGCGGTATCTTCGCCTCCGCCCTCACCGAGGACATGACGGACAATGCCACCAACGAAATCACCGAGATACTGCGCCGCAACCACAAGCTGAAGGAGAGTGACGACGACGACTTCACCATTCGCAGCCAGCAGGAACTCAGCACCATGCTGAATTCCACCACCGACCTGATGACCACGCTGCTTGCCTGCATAGCCGGCATTTCGCTCGTAGTGGGCGGCATCGGCATTATGAACATCATGTACGTATCGGTGACGGAACGCACGCGCGAAATCGGCCTGCGCATGAGTGTAGGCGCCCGCGGTGTCGACATCTTGAGCCAGTTCCTCATCGAAGCTATCCTCATCAGCATCACCGGAGGCATCATCGGCGTCATCATCGGATGCGGAGCCAGCTGGATAGTGAAGAGCGTTGCCCACTGGCCCATCTTCATCCAGCCGTGGAGTGTATTCCTCTCCTTCGCCGTATGTACCGTCACCGGAGTGTTCTTCGGTTGGTATCCCGCCAAGAAAGCTGCGGACCTCGACCCGATAGAGGCCATACGCTACGAATAACCTTTTCTCCCTTGCCGGAAGTTAGCCAAATAGTTCTTAAGTATTAGGAAAAAAGTTTCCGGCAATAGGGAAAAAAGTTATGCGAAACCAAGGATAATCTCTATCCCAAGCCTTGGGATAGACATCCGCAAGCTTGGGATACATATCCGCAACCTGGAAACGCTTATCCGCAACCTGCGAACAGAGATTTGCTTCGCAGGCAGCGGATATTTCCAATATCCACCTAAAATCCGTATCTTTGTATCATGATGAAACAACAGCTCCCTAACCCACGCCGCCGCGGCATCGAAACCCTGATACACATCATTGTCTGGGGTATCGTCATCGGTTTCCCCTTTCTGATGATGACACGCAGCGGCTTCAATATCAGCCTTGCGGACTATCTGCGCCACGGTAGCAGCAGTACCCTCTCATTCTTCCTTGTATTCTACATCAACTACTGCCTCCTCATTCCCCGCTACTTGTTCGAGGGACGCATCCGGCAGTATCTCCTGCTGAACACACTGCTCATCATCTGCATTACCACCGGCGCCCACCTTTGGCAAGAATACACATTCCAAAACCATATGCGCGGCGATGATGACGGTCAGCACATGGGGCCTCCCAAATGGATATTCATCTTGCGCGACGTCTCGACCATGATTCTCACCGCCGGCCTCAGCGCTGCCATCAAGCTGAGCCGCCGCTGGGCGCAGATGGACGCCGCCCGCCGCGAAGCCGAGAAAAGCCGCACGGAATCCGAGTTGAAGAACCTGCGCAACCAGCTCAACCCGCACTTCCTGCTCAATACGCTGAACAACATCTACGCCCTCATCGCCTTCGATGCCGACAAGGCACAGACTGCCGTGCAGGAACTGAGCCGACTGCTGCGCCATGTGCTGTATGACAATCAGCAGAACTTCGTCACCCTGGACAAGGAGATGGACTTCATCCGCAACTACATCGAACTGATGCGCATCCGTCTCTCCGCCAACGTCCATGTGGAAACAAAGATAGACGTCCGACCGGACAGCCGTACGGAAATAGCTCCGCTCATCTTTATTTCCCTCATAGAGAATGCCTTCAAGCATGGCATCTCCCCCACCGAGCCCAGCTTTATCCGTATCCACTTCAGTGAAAGCCCCGGAGAGATACATTGCGAAATAACCAACAGCTATCATCCCAAAAGCGTGGCAGACAAGAGTGGAAGCGGCATCGGGTTGGAACAAGTGCGCAAGCGTCTGGAGCTGACCTATCCCGGCCATTACGACTGGCAGCAAGGAGTGAGTGAGGACATGAAAGAGTATAAATCTATTTTAATTATAAAGATATGAATCTGAAGTGCGCCATTGTAGACGACGAGCCCCTCGCCCTGGGGTTGCTGGAAAGCTACGTCAACAAGACCCCGTTTCTAGAGTTGGTCGGTAAATACTCCAGTGCCGTACAAGCCATCAAGGAGTTGCCCGAGAAGCACATCGACCTGCTTTTCCTCGACATCCAGATGCCCGAACTGAACGGACTGGAATTTTCGAAGATGGTCGATTCCGGCACCCGCATTGTCTTTACCACCGCCTTCGACCAGTATGCCATAGACGGCTACAAAGTCAATGCGCTGGACTACCTGCTGAAACCCATCTCCTACGTCGACTTTCTGCAGGCTGCCAACAAGGCTGTGCAATGGTTCGAATTGCTGCAACAGTCCAAGGAAGAGATTCAGAGCATCTTCGTAAAGAGCGAGTATAAGCTGGTGCAAATCGAATTGAGTAAAATTCTGTACATAGAGGGGCTAAAAGACTATCTCAAAATCTACGAGGAGGATTCTCCCAAGCCTATCCTGTCTCTCATGAGCATGAAGGCAATGGAGGAACTTCTGCCTGCCTCGCGTTTCATGCGCGTCCACCGTTCCTACATTGTTCAGAAGAATAAAATACGTATTATAGACCGTGGCCGCATCGTGTTCGGAAAGAATTACATCCCGATAAGTGACAGCTATAAACAAGCTTTTCAAGAATTTTTAGACCAAAGAAGCTAAAAAAATCGACTAATCCGTCGATAAAATCGGAAAAAACGTCGATTTATTATAGAATCCTTTTGCATATTAAAATATGTTTTTTTTATCTTTGCACCGAACAGATAGGAGTTGTGAAACTCCCCCAATAGAATAGTTTAGTTAAGTCTAGTTTAGTTTTTGTGTGAAGCACTTCCTCCGTAAGCGAACGTTGGAAGTGCTTTTTACATATCAACACTATTTAATCCACAAGCAGAAAAATTATCAAAGCAAATTTAAAAAACTATATATAACTACATATCAAACACCAACATAACATTCATTTTCTTATCTTTAATACAGAAACAAGTGGGCACGCATGTTTTATGATTTTACTAATCACATCTGTATAATGTTAGTTTCGCGACAACCATTATACGGTAATAATCTTGTAAATTATGGAAATCAAGAAAACATCCAAAGCAAGCCTGGAAAACAAGAAGTCAAGTTGGCTACTTGTAGGTTATGTAATTGTGCTGGTCTTCATGTTCGTTGCATTTGAATGGTCGAAGCGTGATGTTAGGATTGACATGAGCGGTGCTATTACCGAGAACGTATTTGAGCAGGAAATTGAAATTCCTATCACGGAGCAACCCGAATTAGTAGCTCCGCCACCCCCTCAAGCTCCTGCAATTGCCGAGGTATTGACAATTGTGGATGATAATGACAATGTGAAAGAAACAGCCATTGCCTCTTCCGAAGAAATCGGTGAAGCTGTAATCATCAAACCCATATCTCCAACCGTAGATGAAGAGATTCCGGTAGAGGATGAGATTTTTGAAGTTGTAGAGAAGAATCCCGAGTTTTCTTATAATGGCATGAGTCTGATGCAATATCTGGGTAAGAGTATAAAATACCCGACTATTGCACAAGAGACCGGAACCCAGGGGCGCGTAATAGTACAATTCGTTGTCAACAAAGACGGCAGCATCGTAGATGTAAAAGTAGTAAGAGGCGTAGATCCCTATCTGGACAAAGAAGCTATCCGTGTGATTTCCACCATGCCCAAATGGAAACCCGGTGAGCAACGAGGCAAACCGGTCCGTTGTAAATTCACAGTTCCCGTAATGTTTAAATTACAATAGCAGACATGCCAGTGTCCACTTTCCACTTGTCTTCATAAGGTAATCTCCAATATCCGAGGGTGTGTCGAAACTGGTATTCACCACAGATTACACAGATTTGCACAGATAAGTATCTTTGACTATCAGTAGATTAAGCTCATTCTGTGTTAATCCGTGTAATCTGTGGTGAATTTTGACACACCCCCATTTTTTTAAGTATCAACACAGCCATTTCCTTCTTCCATATTTTTCTTTCCGCAGAAAAACAAAAACATTCAGCCCTCTCAGACTGTTACATAGAAAAACAATATATCACTCCTGATAAAACCACACGATAATGAAATCACAACTCTTTGACATCAGAAGAGAATATAAGAAAGGCAGGCTGACACCGGGTAACCTCAACGACAATCCCCTTGAGCAATTCGACCATTGGCTGAACGATGCTATCCATAGTGATGAGTACGAGCCCACCGCCATGACGGTAGCTACAGTCTCGTCAGACGGACATCCCTCTACACGCACAGTGTTGCTGAAAGGGGTGGAAAATGGCCGGTTCATCTTCTTCACCAACTACGAAAGCAGAAAAGGCCGGCAACTGACTGCAAATCCGTATATATCCTTATCTTTCGTATGGCACAAACTGGAAAGGCAAATACACATTGAAGGAAAAGCTGAAAGATGCGCTCCTGCCGATTCTGACGCCTATTTTGCAAGCAGGCCTTACAAAAGTAAAATCGGGGCGAGGATTTCACCCCAAAGTCACGTCATCGGCAGCCGTATGGAGATAATGCGCGCGTTCGTCCGCGAAGCGGCAACATGGATAGGGCAAAGTATCAAACGTCCCGACAACTGGGGAGGTTTTGCCGTCACCCCTTTCCGTTTTGAATTCTGGCAAGGACGGGAAAGCAGGCTACACGACCGTTTCCTCTATTCCCAACAAGCGGATGGCAGCTGGAAAAAGGAGAGGCTGGCTCCCTAAATACGGACAGGGAAACACTTCTCATCACAAATAAATCTTAAAAGGAGGAACAAAGCCACAGAAACGCTGTTTGAAGGGGAAACTCTAAAAACAACAGTTATGAATTACGGTATCAGTATTCTTTTCAGGGCTATACCCTTGTTGATGGCCCTTTTCTGTTTCGGCTACGGAGCCTTTGTGCTCCACGAAGGACTGGATTCGGCAAAATTTGTGGCCGGTCCGGTAGTATTTTCCTTAGGGATGATTTGCATTGCCTTGTTCGCCACAGCGGCAACAATCATTAGACAAATTATTCATACCTACAATCCGATAGCCAGATACGCACTTCCGGTTATTGGTTACCTGGCAGCCGTACTCACAGTAATCTATGGTTGGAATTATATGCACGAAGCTGCCACGGCAAGCAATTTCGTGGCAGGACACGTGATTTGCGGAGTCGGTTTCATCACAGCTTGTGTAGCTACCACAGCCACAGCCTCCACCCGCTTCACCCTCATTCCCGCCAACTCGGAACGTACCGACCAGCTACAACCTGCCGATGCATTCAATTCCTCCCAGGGATATATCCTGATAGCAGTTGCCACCCTTATGGCAGTAATGGCATGGATATGGGCCTTCTGGCTATTGTCAAAAAGCAGCGAGCACAATGCATATTATGTAGCAGGCCATGTCATGGCAGGACTTGCTTGTATCTGTTCCAGCTTGGTGGCGCTGGTTGCAACCATCGTCCGCCAGATACGCAACAACTATACAAAGTCTGAACGGAAACAATGGCCGGCCCTTGTTTTGATAATGGGCAGCATCAGCATTCTCTGGGGACTTCTGGTCTTGGCCAACAGCAATCCGGCACTCTCCTCCACAGGATATATTATGATAGGCCTGGGACTGGTATGCTACAGCATTTCCAGCAAAGTCATACTACTTGCCGCCATCTGGCGGAACACTTTCAAGCTGGCCAACCGCATCCCGCTGATTCCGGTCTTCACGGCCCTGGCTTGTCTGTTTCTCTCCGCCTTTCTGTTTGAGATGGCAAGCCTGCACAATGCCTATTTTGTCCCTGCACGCGTACTGGCAGGTTTGGGAGGCATCTGCTTTACATTATTCTCCATCGTAAGCATTCTGGAGAGCGGTACATCTAAGTAGACATTTTCCCGCCATTGGCCTGAGCATCGAGGAACAATTCCACACGCTCGGCATGGTGGGCCACATAAGCTGCCGGACCGGTATCCCCGGAATCAAGAATATCGCGGACCACATCCGCCTTATTCTTGCCGGTAACAAAGAAAATAAGATTCTTCGCAGCAAACAAAAGGCAGCCGGTCATGGCTATGCGTTTCTGCCCATTATAGGGATTGACACTCACCTCATAAGGATGAAAGGAAGAAAGCAGATATTCCTGCCCCGGAAAGATAGAGGAGGTATGCCCGTCGTCTCCAGCACCGAGCAAAACGACATCGAAGGCCGGGAAGCCACCCCAAAGCGGAACCGTGCGGCAAACCAGCGTCGAATAGTTCTTTGCTTCAATCTCCGGGCGGTTCACTCCATAAATAGGATAAACGTATTCATCGGGCATGCCTACTTCATCCAACAGCAAACGGCGCATGGTACCATAATTGCTCTCATAATCCTCTGCCGGCACACACCGTTCATCCACCCAATAAATCCGCATCCGCATCCAAGGAGTCACCTCCTTGTACTCGTTGGCCCAAATGTCAAACATCAGCGAAGGAGTACTTCCCCCACTGAATGCAAAATAAAAGGTCTTTTCCGGCTCACGCTCCATCATCGCAATCAAATGTTCAATCAACGCATGTGCCGTAGCTGTAGCCGAATGGTAAACATAACTTTTCATAACTCGCAATATTCATCTGTATTAGTCAAATTCTTACACGGATTAGTCCACTCAGCACCATGTTCGTGCATCATCGCTTCACTTTCCAAAGGTCCCCACGTACCTACGGGATACCCATATAAAGGAGCATCCGTATGCTCTTTCCAATAACGCAACACGGGATCGAAAAAGCGCCATGAAGCCTCTACCGCGTCGCTGCGGGTAAAGAGTGTAGGGTCACCTTGTATGCAGTCCTCTATCAGACGGGCATAGGCATCGCCGGTAGGCAACCCGCCCAACTGGTCATAACTGAAGTCCATCATCACCTGCTTCACGTCAAATCCGGGTCCGGGAGTCTTCATGCCGAATTTCAGCACAATACCTTCATTGGGTTGCAGGCGGAGAATCAGCTTATTCGCGCGGGGACAATGTCCACCCTCGCAACGGAACATCTGATGGGGCGTCTCACGGAAATGTACAACAATCTCAGTCACCTTTGTCGGCATTTGTTTGCCGGTACGGATATAGAAAGGAACACCCTTCCACCGCCAGTTGTTAATACCGATTTTCATGGCAATATACGTTTCGGTACGCGAATCAGGTGCCACGTTCTTCTCTTCCCTATACCCGGCTTTCGAGCCCGAAGCCGTATATTGTCCGCGGACAATGTGTTCCTCCAAATCCTCCTCTGTCAAGGGAGCCAATGACTCATAGACCTTCACCACCTCGTTGCGGAAATTATCGGCATTGAAAACGGCAGGCGGTTCCAATGCTGTGAGCGCCACAAGCTGTATGAGGTGGTTTTGTACCATATCGCGCAGGGCTCCGGCACCTTCATAGAATCCGCCACGTCCTTCGATACCCAGATTCTCTACGGCTGTAATCTCCACATAGTCTATATAATTACGGTTCCATAGCGGTTCGAAGATTCCGTTGGCAAAACGGAAGGCGAGAATGTTCTGCGCCGTTTCCTTACCCAGAAAATGGTCGATGCGGTAAATCTGATGCTCCTTGAAAACGGAAGCATAAATGCTATTCAGCTTTCTGGCTGACTCCAAATCGTAACCGAACGGCTTTTCAACGATGATACGCGTATCAGGACGGTTCAGACCGGCCGCCTTCAAGTGCAAGGGAATGACACCGTACAAGGAAGGTGGAGTAGCCAGATAGAACAGCAGGTTGTCCGGTTTCTGCTCACCGGTAAACTCTTGTAAACGTCCGTCCAGCAGATGATAGCCTTCAACCTCGGCGGGATCCAATGTCTGGTAATGCAGATGGCTGCAAAAATCCCTCATTTTATCTTCCACCTGCTCTCTGGAAGCTACGAACTTACTCAATTCACTCATTATATATTCTTGGTAACGGGCATCCGTATACTCGGTGCGTCCTATCCCCAGAATGGAGAATCCTTCCGGCAACCGCCCGCCACTATACAAAGTATAGAGCGCCGGCATCAGTTTGCGCTTCGTCAAGTCACCCGAAGCGCCGAATATAACAATCACTAATTTCTTCATCATCTTCTCCCCCTTTCTCACACATTGTACGTACCCGATTTCGTATCTCCTCCGTGTCCCGTCCAATTTTCATGGAAAAACTGTCCACGCAACTCGTCTGTCCTTTCAAAGGTATGCGCACCAAAATAGTCACGTTGCGCCTGAATCATATTGGCAGGCAACTTGGCAGACACCAGCGAATAGAAATAATTCAAGGCGGACGAGAATGCAGGCACCGGAAGTTCCTCTTTCATGGATTGTGCCACCAGATGTTTCCAGCCGGAAAGCAACAGCTGCATTTCATTTTTGAAATAAGGAGCCAACAGCAGATGTTTGGGCTTGTCTTTTGCCTCGAAAGCCGTAGCTATGTCGTTCAGGAAAATACTACGGATAATGCAGCCGCCCCGCCACATGCGTGCGATGGATGCCAAATCGAGGTTCCAGGCAAAAGCGTCGGATGCACGCTGCAACACGGCGAATCCCTGAGCATATGACACTAATTTGGAAGCATAGAGTGCGGAATAGATATCCTTCACCATCTCCGACTTGTTGTACACCGCCTGCGAGCGTCGGCATACAAATTGCTTGGAAGCCGTTTCACGCAAGCTCTTCTGTGCCGACAAACTACGTTCGAACACAGCCGTAGCAATCAGCCCCAACGGCATGCCCAGCTCCATCGCATTGATAACGGACCACTTGCCCGTACCTTTCTGTCCGGCGGTATCCAATATCTTATCTATCAGGTAACCTCCTGATTTGTCCTTATGACGTAGTATGTTGGCGGTAATTTCAATGAGATAGCTACGCAACTTGCCCTCATTCCAATCGGCAAAGATTTCCGCCATCTGTCCATTGTCCAGACCAAGCAGATTCTTCATCACCCAATAAGCTTCGGCAATAAGCTGCATATCTCCATATTCGATACCGTTATGTATCATCTTGACGAAATGACCGGAACCGGCAGGACCAATCCACTGGCAGCACGGGGTACCGTCAGATGCTTTTGCCGCAATACTCTGCAGGATAGGCTTCACCTCAGGCCAGGCACTTTCAGATCCTCCGGGCATGATAGACGCGCCGTTCAGCGCTCCTTCCTCTCCACCGGAAACTCCAGCTCCCACAAAACGGAAGCCTTTCTTTTCGGCCAATGCCACACGCCGGTTGGTGTCCTCATAATTGGAATTGCCACCGTCAATCAGGATATCCCCTTCGGACAAATGGGGAAACAGCTGTTCCATCAGTTCATCCACCGCACTGCCGGCACGAACCATCATCATTATTTTGCGGGGTATGGCAATGGAAGTTACAAATTCGGCTATATCTGTATAGCCTTCAATTTTTTTCCCTTTGGCGCGGCCGTTCACAAAACGTTCCACCACCCCTTCTTCCACTCCCGGAACCGTACGATTATATACCGAAACATTCCATCCCTTATCTGCCATATTGAGGGCCAAATTCTCGCCCATAACTGCCAGACCGATAAGTCCAATGTCTGTTTTATTTAAATTCTTCATATTCATGTAAATTTTGTCTTTATATGGAAACAAAATGCTAACAGCATTTGTTCGTATGAATTACGAAAATAAAATAGTACTTTTGTCAGCGAAAGCCTATTTTTCAACCAGACAGAAAACCAATGCTCATGAAGAACTTCCACATCGGACTATTGCCACGCATCATCATTGCCATTATCTTAGGTATACTTTTCGGAAATTTCCTACCGGCTTCGCTGGTACGGCTGTTCGTAACATTCAATGCCATTTTCAGTGAATTCCTGAACTTCTCCATCCCCCTCATCATTGTGGGACTGGTCACGATTGCCATTGCCGACATCGGCAAAGGAGCCGGACGGATGCTGGTCGTCACAGCGCTCATTGCTTACGGAGCTACCTTATTCTCCGGCTTTCTCTCCTACTTCACCGGTATGGCGGTATTTCCTTCCCTCATAGAAACCGGGGTGCCGTTAGAAGAAGTCAGTGAGTCTCAAGGTATTCTTCCCTATTTTTCCGTGGGTATCCCGCCATTGATGAATGTTATGACCGCACTCGTACTTGCCTTCACACTGGGGCTGGGCCTGGCTCATCTGAAAAGTGAGGTACTGAAAAATGCGGCACGCGATTTTCAAGAGATTGTCATCCGCATGATCAGTGCAGTGATATTGCCGCTGCTTCCCATCTATATTTTCGGCATTTTCCTCAACATGACGCACAGTGGACAAGTATTCGGCATCCTGATGGTCTTTATTAAGATTATCGGTGTAATCTTCCTGCTTCACATCTTTCTCCTGGTATTCCAATACAGCATTGCGGCACTGTTTGTCCGCAAGAACCCTCTCAAACTACTGGGACGAATGATGCCTGCCTACTTCACGGCTCTAGGCACTCAATCCAGTGCCGCCACTATCCCCGTAACATTGGAGCAAAGTCGGAAGAACGGCGTCTCTGCCGATATTGCCGGATTCGTCATCCCACTTTGCGCCACCATCCATCTGTCGGGCAGCACATTGAAGATTGTGGCATGCGCCCTGGCACTGATGATAATGCAAGGCATGCCCCATGATTTCCCTCTATTTGCAGGATTCATCTTCATGCTGGGCATCACTATGGTAGCCGCTCCCGGGGTACCGGGAGGCGCCATCATGGCATCACTGGGCATCCTGCAATCCATGCTGGGCTTCGACGAGTCGGCACAAGCGCTGATGATTGCACTATACATAGCGATGGACAGCTTCGGTACTGCCTGCAATGTGACGGGCGACGGGGCAATCGCACTGATTATCGACAAAGTGATGGGAAAGAAATAGTTTATATTTTGCCATCTCGTGGAAAATAACGAATATTGCAGTCCGAAAAGACATAATAACAAGAAGCATACATTATGAAGAAAGCCCTTATCTCCGGCATTACCGGGCAGGACGGCTCGTTCCTTGCCGAATTCCTCCTGCAGAAAGGATATGAAGTGCACGGTATCCTGCGTCGCTCTTCCTCTTTCAACACCGGCCGCATCGAACACCTCTACTTCGATGAGTGGGTACGCGACATGAAACAGAAACGTACCATTAACCTGCACTATGGAGACATGACAGACTCCAGCTCTCTCATCCGTATCATCCAGAGTGTGCAGCCGGACGAAATATATAACCTTGCCGCCCAAAGCCATGTCAAAGTATCCTTCGACGTGCCCGAATATACCGCCGAAACCGATGCCGTAGGCACCCTACGCATGCTCGAAGCCGTACGCATTCTCGGTATGGAAAAGAAGACACGCATCTACCAGGCCTCCACTTCCGAGCTCTTCGGAAAAGTGCAGGAAGTGCCGCAAAGCGAAACGACCCCGTTCTATCCCCGCAGCCCCTATGGCGTAGCCAAACAGTATGGCTTTTGGATTACAAAGAACTACCGCGAAAGCTATGGCATGTTTGCTGTAAACGGCATACTCTTCAACCACGAGAGCGAACGCCGAGGTGAAACCTTCGTGACAAGAAAAATCACACTGGCGGCTGCCCGCATCGCCCAAGGCTTCCAGGACAAGCTGTATCTGGGCAATCTGGATGCCCGGCGCGACTGGGGATATGCCAAAGACTACATCGAGTGCATGTGGCTCATCCTGCAGCACGACACCCCCGAAGACTTCGTCATTGCCACCGGAGAAATGCATACCGTACGCGAATTTGCGACACTGGCATTCCGAGAGGTAGGCATCACTCTGTGCTGGGAAGGCCAGGGAGTGGATGAGAAGGGTATCGACACACAGACCGGAAAAGTCCTCGTGGAAGTCGACCCCAAATATTTCCGGCCTGCCGAAGTGGAACAATTGCTGGGCGACCCCACCAAAGCAAAAACACTGCTGGGATGGAATCCGAGGCAGACCAGTTTTGAAGAGTTGGTACGCATCATGGCAGAGCACGACATGAAATTTGTGAAGAAACTGTATTTAAGAAGCAAAGAGCTTTGAATGAACTATTAAACTTTCAGACAACAATGTTAGACAAAAATGCCAAAATATATGTAGCAGGCCACCGGGGACTGGTAGGTTCTGCCATCTGGAAAAATCTTGAGGAGAAAGGATACACCAATCTCATCGGCAAGACCCACACAGAACTCGATCTGCTCGACGGAGTTGCCGTACGCCGCTTCTTCGACGAGGAACAGCCCGAATATGTATTCCTTGCCGCCGCCTTTGTGGGTGGCATCATGGCCAACAGTATCTACCGTGCCGACTTCATCTACAAGAACTTGCAGATACAGCAGAACGTCATCGGCGAAAGCTTCCGCCACGGAGTGAAAAAACTTCTCTTTCTGGGCAGCACCTGCATCTATCCCCGTGATGCCGAACAGCCGATGAAAGAAGACGCACTCCTCACTTCTCCGCTGGAATACACGAACGAGCCCTATGCCATCGCCAAAATAGCCGGACTGAAAATGTGCGAAAGCTTCAATCTTCAATACGGTACGAACTACATTGCCGTGATGCCCACCAACCTTTACGGTCCCAACGACAACTTCGACCTGGAACGCAGCCACGTGCTCCCTGCCATGATACGCAAGATACACCTCGCCCACTGCCTGAAACAAGGCGACTGGGATGCCGTACGCCACGACATGAACCTGCGTCCGGTGGAAGGCATCAACGGCGACAGCAGCAAAGAGGACATTCTGAATATCCTCCGGAAATACGGCATCAGCGAAGAAGAAGTGAGATTATGGGGTACCGGCACCCCCTTGCGCGAATTCCTCTGGAGCGAGGAGATGGCAGATGCCAGCGTCTTCGTCATGGAACACGTCGACTTCAAAGATACCTTCAAGCCGGGCGACAAGGAAATCCGCAACTGTCACATCAATATCGGTACGGGCAAGGAAATCACTATCCGCCAGTTGGCAGAGCTGATTGTCAACACCGTAGGCTATCAGGGCCGGTTGACCTTCGACACTTCCAAACCCGACGGCACCATGCGCAAACTGACCGATCCCGGTAAGTTACATGCATTGGGATGGCATCATAAGATTGATATCGAGGAAGGTGTGCAACGCATGTACCGATGGTACTTGGGAAAGTAATTAGTGACGTCTGATTAGCCATGAATGCCATACGGTACAATGTGGAAACTGTATTGTTTATATTGCTGATACTTTTATCAGGTATCAGCCCAACCATGAATGCCATGATAGCTCCCGTGACCTATTCCGTTCGCGGCAAAGTCATCGACAGACAGTCCAGACAACCCGTGGCCTACGCCAACGTTTTCGTTGCCGGCATCCCCGGGAAAGGGGCGTCCACCGATTCACTCGGCACATTCAAGATAGAGCAGGTACCTCCGGGCATCTATAGCCTTGAGGCATCCTGCATAGGATACCAGACTGTTTCCACCCCCGAATATATTGTTTCAGCCTCAACCCCGTTCATCGAGATAGAGATGGAAGAGGATGCCAATCTGCTGAACACAGTAGTGGTGGTGCCTTCCCCCTTCCGGCGAAGTATCGAAAGCCCAGTCAGCATGCGTATCATCGGCTTGCAGGAAATAGAGAAAAGTCCCGGAGCCAACCGGGATGTCTCGCGCATCGTACGCTCCTATCCCGGCGTCTCTTTCTCTCCCATCGGCTATCGCAACGACTTGATTGTTCGGGGCGGTTCTCCTTCCGAAAACCGCTTTTATATGGATGGCATCGAAATCCCCAACATCAACCACTTTGCCACTCAGGGTGCATCCGGAGGACCGGTAAGTATTGTCAATGCCGACCTGATACGCGAGATTACATTTTATACGGGCGCCTTCCCCGCCAACCGCTCCGGAGCCTTGAGTTCCGTCCTCGACTTCCGCCTCAAGGACGGAAATCCGGACAAGCAGGCGTTCAAAGCCACCATCGGCGCATCGGAAGTCTCGCTCAGCGGAGCAGGCCATCTGGGGCAGCGCACCACTTATCTGTTCTCCGCACGCCAGTCCTACCTGCAACTTTTGTTCAAGGCTTTGGGACTGCCCTTCCTGCCCAATTTCATTGACGGACAATTCAAAACAAAAACCCGTTTCAACGAGCACAGCGAGCTGACCCTGCTTGGTCTTGCAGGCATTGACAAGATGAAACTGAATACCGATGAAAAAGGAGAAGATGCCGAATATCTGCTCAGCTATCTCCCCACTATCCATCAGGAAACATTCACTTTCGGAGCCTCTTACAGACACTACAATGGAAGGCACGTACAATCCCTTATACTGAGCCATAACTACCTGAACAACCGCAATCTGAAATACCGCAACAACGATGACTCTTCCGAAGACAACCTGACCCTGCGCCTACGCTCCACAGAACAAAAGACCACCCTGCGTTTCGAAAACCAAACGCGCTTGGGAGCATGGACCCTAAAGGAAGGAGCAGAACTGAACAACTCCATCTATGCAAACCACAGCCGGCAAAGACTATACGGCAGTCATTCGGGTACGCTCTCCATCTACGAAACCTCACTCAACATCTTCGGCTGGGGGGCTTTCTTCTCTTCCGACTATACCACCGCCGACAAGCGTCTGGCACTTTCTGCCGGTATCCGTATGGATGGCAACACTTACAACCGAAAGATGCGGCAGCTATGGAAACAGTTCTCCCCACGCCTCTCTGCATCCTACAAACTCTCGGAACAATGGACCCTGAGCGGAAGTACCGGCCTCTACCACCAATTGCCTCCCTACACCGCTTTGGGATATAAAGACAATGAAGGGCAATATCTCAACAAAAACCTGAAGTACATGCAGGTCTTTGAAAGCAGCCTCGGTGTGGACTGGCACCTGCAAGACCGGTTCATGGTTTCTGCAGAAGGTTTCTTCAAGCGTTACAGCCGTATGCCACTTTCCCTTCAAGACAACATTCCGTTGGCATGCAAAGGAAACGATTACGGTGTCACCGGCAACGAAGCACTCGTCCCTACAGCCAGCGGCAGGGCCTACGGACTGGAAACCATGTTCCGCTGGCAGGCATCCGGCAAGTTCAATCTCGTATCCTCCTTCACCTTATACCGCAGCGAATACCGCAACCGCCCAGATGGAGACTTCATTCCATCTGCCTGGGACAACCGTTTCATACTCAACATGAGCGGTACATACAACCTGCCCCGGCGCTGGAGCATAGGAGGCAAGCTAAGCTATATAGGCGGCAGCCCCTACACTCCCTATGATGAAGACAAATCATCACTCGTAGAAGCATGGGATGCCAAAGGACAGCCCTACTACGACTATGCGTACTATAATACCGGGCGACTTCCCAACTTTGCCCAGTTAGACTTGCGTGTGGACAAGTCCTTCTACTTCCATCACTGCATGATAGGAATCTATCTGGACATACAGAATATCACCGGCAACAAACTGAAGCAACCGGATGTGATAATGAGTACGGGCATCATCGAAAATCCGTCTGCTCCTGTTACCGAACAGCGCTATAAAATGAAATACCTCAAGCAGGAAAGCGGCACTATCCTGCCTACTTTAGGTATAACTGTCGAGTTTTAGCAAATAGCCGCCATAAAAACTATTTTCCCTATAAAAGTTTGCTTTCTATATATAAACCCTTATATTTGCACAATTTTCAACCAAATGTGCAATTAATATCATGGAACAAAGTTTTATCGCCTATATAGAGAATAGCATAAAGGAAAATTGGGATTTAGACGCTCTGACCGACTATAAGGGAGCAACCCTACAATATAAGGACGTAGCCCGCAAAATAGAAAAGCTGCATATCATTTTCGAGGCAAGCGGCATCAAGAAAGGCGATAAGATTGCCGTCTGTGGCCGCAACAGTTCCCACTGGGGCGTAACGTTCCTCGCAACATTGACCTACGGTGCGGTAATCGTCCCCATCCTTCACGAGTTCAAGGCAGACAATGTACACAACATCGTGAACCATTCCGAAGCCAAACTGCTTTTCGTAGGCGACCAGGTTTGGGAAAACCTCAACGAAAGTGCCATGCCGCTGCTGGAGGGCATCATGATGATGGCAGACTTCTACATTCTTGTCTCCCGTAGCGAAAAGTTGGACTATGCCCGCGAACATCTCAACGAAATGTTCGGTAAGAAATACCCCAAGAACTTCCGCAAGGAGCATGTCAGTTATCACAAGGACCAGCCCGACGAACTAGCGGTCATCAACTATACATCCGGCACCACCAGTTACTCCAAAGGAGTGATGCTGCCCTACCGCAGCCTTTGGTCAAACACCACTTTTGCTTTCGAAGTATTGCCGCTGAAAGCCGGTGACAAGATTGTCTCCATGCTGCCAATGGCACATATGTACGGACTTGCATTCGAGTTTCTGTATGAATTCGCCGTAGGTTGCCACATATTCTTCCTCACTCGTATGCCCAGCCCCAAAATCATTTTCCAGGCTTTCACCGAAGTGAAGCCTAACCTGATTGTGGCTGTTCCGCTCATTATCGAAAAGATTATAAAGAAGAGCGTACTGCCCAAGCTGGAAACTCCTGCCATGAAGCTGTTGCTGAAAGTACCCATCATCAATGACAAGATAAAGGCGACCGTACGCGAACAAATGATTCAAGCCTTTGGCGGAAACTTTGCAGAAATCATTGTAGGAGGAGCTGCCTTCAACCAGGAAGTGGAGCAGTTCTTAAAGATGATAGATTTCCCCTATACGGTAGGCTATGGAATGACGGAATGCGGCCCCATCATCTGTTACGAGGATTGGACCCGCTTCAAACCCGGTTCTTGCGGAAAGGCCGCACCGCGTATGGAGGTGAAAATCCTATCATCCGATCCCGAAAACATTCCGGGAGAGATTGTCTGCCGTGGTCCCAATGTCATGCTGGGTTACTACAAGAACGACGAGGCCACCGTACAGGTACTCGACAAAGACGGCTGGCTGCACACCGGAGACCTTGCCCTGATGGATGCCGAAGGCAACGTAAGCATCAAGGGACGCAGCAAGAACATGCTCCTTGGTCCGAGCGGTCAGAATATCTACCCGGAAGAGATAGAAGACAAACTGAACAATATGCCGTATGTAGCCGAAAGCATCATCGTGCAGCAGAATGAGAAACTGGTAGGTCTGGTTTACCCCGACTTCGATGATGCCTTTGCCCATGGGCTGAACAATGACGACATCGAACGCGTCATGGAGGAAAACCGTGTGGCACTGAATGCAGAACTGCCCGCATACAGCCAGATATTCAAAATGAAAATCTATCCTGAAGAATTTGAAAAAACGCCGAAGAAATCTATCAAACGCTTCTTGTATCAGGAGGCCAAAGGATAATGTAAAAAAACAATTAAACTACAACCTATCTAACCCTTTCTAAATTATTATCTAAATGAGAAACGAATTATTATTATCCGCCATGCTTCCGATATGCGGAATGGCGGGAGAAGCGTATGGCATGCCGCCTGGGGATGCCGTACCTGCTCCAAAAGAGCAGCCAAACATCATTCTGTTCCTAGTGGATGACATGGGATGGCAAGACACGTCCCTCCCCTTTTGGACACAGCGTACCAAGTACAACGATACGTACCATACTCCCAACATGGAACGGATGGCTACACAAGGCAAAATGTTTACGCAGGCCTATGCATGCAGCATCAGTTCACCTACGCGTGTCAGCCTTTTTACGGGAATGAATGCTGCCAGGCATCGAGTCACCAGTTGGACCCTCCGCAAGAACACTACCCATGAACAACCCGACTCGGTCATGATTTATCCGGAATGGAACGTTAACGGCATTTGTCAAGAGCCTGGCGTGGAACGGACCACACAAGTCACCTCCCTGGCCGAAGTGCTCAAAGACCATGGCTATCACACCATTCATTGCGGAAAAGCCCACTTCGGTGCTGAAGGCACTCCCGGAGCCGACCCGTTGAAAATGGGGTTTGAAGTGAACATAGCCGGACATGCTGCCGGTTCACCTGCCAGCTACTATGGCAAGGAGAATTTCGGCAACAAAACAGACGGTAAAAGCCCGCTGGCTGCCGTACCCGGTCTGGAGAAATATCATGGAACCGACACTTTCCTAAGTGAAGCCCTTACCATAGAGGCCATGAAGGCACTGGACGATGCACAGCAGACTGACAAGCCATTCTTTCTATACATGGCACACTATGCCATCCATACCCCTATACAACCTGACATGCGTTTCTACCAGAAGTACCTGGACAAAGGCCTTCCTCCGGTAGAAGCCGCCTATGCTACTCTCATTGAGGGTATGGACAAAAGTCTGGGAGACATCATGGACTATCTGGACAAGAACAACCTGACGGAAAACACTATCCTCATCTTCATGTCCGACAATGGCGGTTTGGCGGCCCATACCCGCGCCGGACAACTGCATGTCCAGAACTATCCGCTCAATAGTGGTAAAGGTTCCGCCTACGAAGGAGGCATACGTGAACCGATGATTGTCCGCTGGCCGGGCATCGTAGCGCCCCAAACCCAATGCGACCATTACCTGATGATAGAGGACTTCTTCCCCACCATCCTTGAGATGGCAGGCGTAGACAACTATACAACCGTACAGCAACGCGACGGCATCAGTTTCATGCCATTGCTCACCGGAAAAGGTAAAATGAAAGACCGTGATATCTACTGGCATTATCCCAATAGCTGGGGTCCTTCCGGCCCGGGCATCGGAGCCACTTGCTCCATCCGTTCGGGCGAGTGGAAGCTGGTGTATTATTTCGGTGACGGTAGACGGGAACTTTTCAACATCCCCGCCGACATCAGTGAAAAACATGATATGGCCCGAGAGAAGCCTGAAGTTGTCAAAGAGTTGTCACGGAAATTAAGTAATTACCTCCGGTCTGTGGATGCGCAGCGCCCTCTGTTGCGTGCCACCCGCCAACCAGCTCCCTGGCCGGACGAAATATAGAAAAAAAGTATGAAACGAAACCTTTCCCTCCTCCTTGTGTCCCTGCTTCTTGCAGGGACAGCTCTTGCCCAAGAACATAATCCGGGCAGCGTACAGCCGGATACGATTCAGAAATCCTCCGAAAAATCTTTCCGGAAACAACGCTCTCCACGAACAGACCATGGCCCGGTAGGTATCAATATCTCCTTATGGAAAAACATCTCCACACAGCGGACTGATACCATAGGAAGCACCTGCTTCAATCTGGGTGTGTTCTCCTCCATGAACCGTCTGAATGGCCTCGGCATGAATATTCTTGGCAGTGTAACCGGCAGGGATGTGAACGGTGTACAGATGGCAGGTCTGTCAAATATGGTGGGGGGAAGCATGCGAGGCATGCAGATAGCAGGAATTACCAACATCAATGGCAACAACCTTATCGGAGTATCCGTTTCGGGACTGGTAGGTATCACCGGAAACCATGCGCAAGGCGTCATCATTTCCGGTCTGGCAAACATCAGTGGGGACTATAATCGTGGCGCCTCCATAGGCGGCCTGTTGAATATCAGCGGAGAAGGTGCTTCCGGCATACACTTTGCCGGACTCGCCAATATTTCCGGTGGAAATTTCAAAGGATTTTCAGGGGCCGGCCTGCTAAGTGTAATCGGTGAAGACTTGAATGGCATGCAGATGTCCGCCCTTACCAACATCACCGCCGGAGATATGACCGGTGTTCAGGTTTCCGGCCTGGGCAATGTGGTGGGTGGTACAGCCCGAGGATTACAAATAGGCGCTGCCAATATGGCCATACGTGCCAAAGGGCTTCAAATAGGTCTATTCAACTACTACAAAGAAAAATTAGATGGTTTCCAGTTGGGATTAGTCAATGCCAATCCCCAAACAAAAGTTCAACTGATGTTTTTCGGTGGTAATGCCACCAAGCTGAATGTAGGTGCCCGTTTCAAGAACCGGCTCTTCTATACCATCCTCGGTGGCGGTACCCATTATCTGGATTTTGGCGATAAGTTTTCCGCTGCCCTCTTCTACCGTGCCGGTCTTGAATTACCGCTCTACAAACAGCTGTTCATCAGCGGAGATCTGGGATACCAACATATAGAAACCTTCAAGAACAAGGACTACGGCATTCCGGCACGTCTCTATGCCCTCCAGGCACGTGTCAATCTGGAATACCACCTGACCGAGCGCTTTGGCATATTCCTCACCGGCGGTTATGGCGGCAGCCGCTACTACACCCAAGGGAAAACCTATGACAAAGGCATCATTGTAGAGGGCGGGGTGACGATACTGAAATTATAAATTATTGTTTCTCCTTAATCAGCCCCGTCCTATACGCCACCAGCAGTTTCATCAAATCCTGAATCTGCGTAACGAGTTCACTTCCTTTATCCGTATCCTTCACCATCATACGCTGCGAATTGAATTCGACAACCAGGGTTGTAGACTTGATGTCTTGTCCTTCTTCAATGGCTTTCTGACGGCTCTGGAACGGCTCATGCTGCACCAACTGCAAGCCGTGGGAATGATATACCAGCGTATATCCCGCAATTCCCGTTTCCGGCTGATAGGCTTTTGAAAAACCACCGTCAATCACCAGCAGCTTACCATCCGCTTTGATAGGCTTCTCACCTTTAATGGTCTTTACCGGTACATGCCCGTTGATGATATGCGAATGTGGCCCCGGCTTCACGCCGAACTCTTCAAGAATGCGGTCACACACCTCAGCCTCGTTGCGCAAGGCATAGTAATGTCCTTTCGTCTCCTTATGCAATGTTTTGTCGGCCACAAAATAGCGTTCAAAGGTAGCCATCTTGTCTTTATCGAAGGAAGGGGCATCCGGTCCGCACCACATGTACCAGACATAATCCAGTGCAAACTGTTTCTCTTCCGAACCGTCCTCGTCAAAATAAGCGGTACGTATCAGCTGGTCGGTCTTTTTCAGCAACTTACGTCCCCAGTATTCCTTTTGGCCGATGCGGACATGTTTGAAACTGCCGTCCGCATTCAGAGGCACGGAAGCATGATAAAGCAGGTTACTGTTGCACACCAGATACATGCCGCCATACGTAAACAAGCAGCGCATGTGCTTCTTCATCTTCTCGCTGTTCATGAAAGAAGAATGAATCCGGTGCATCAGTTCGCGCTCCTCGTCCGACAGACGATACGGGTCTGCCGGGTCTATGGTGGGGAAATTTACATCGCGCAACGGATATTCCTTGCCTTCGTATACAAACACACCACGCTCGAAATCCACCAGATGCAGCAGTTTCCGGTTCTCCATACCGAACTCAGGACGGCGGCTGATGATTTCCGCCTCCAGTTTCAACTGGATAACCGTAATCGCCTTGTGCATCTGTGTAATCAGCCGCAAGGTCTTCTCATTGTATTCCGCATCGGCAAAGTTCATTTTCGGCGCAAAGATGGTGCAAGGGTCATCCGCATAGGTATCCATGGCAAACGTTGCAAGCGGCAACAGATTGATGCCATAACCATCCTCCAGCGTTGCTAAATTGGCATAGCGCATCGACATACGGATTACGTTGGCTATACAAGCATCATTACCTGATGCGGCACCCATCCACAGAATATCGTGGTTACCCCATTGGATGTCGAAATTATGATAATCACAGAGAGTATCCATGATAATATGCGCACCCGGTCCGCGGTCGTATATATCGCCCACGATATGCAGCGAGTCGATGGTCAAGCGCTGGATAAGGTTGCACATCGCCACAATAAAATCATCCGCACGCTTCGTAGAGATAATGGTACTGATTATGACATTGATATAGGCATGCTTGTTAGGTTCGATGCTCGATTCGTGCAACAGCTCTTGAATGATATACGAGAACTCTGCTGGAAGTGCCTTGCGTACTTTCGAACGGGTATATTTGGACGAAACGTTCTGGCATACTTTTACCAACTGGTTCAGTGTTATCAAATACCAGTCATCCAGGTCCGTTTCCTGCTCCTTGATAAGTTGCAGCTTCTCTTCCGGATAATAAATTAACGTACAGATTTCCTTCTTCTCACTTTCGCGCAGTGTATGCCCGAATATTTCGTTCACCTTACGTTTCACTGCCCCCGATGCATTCTTCAGCACATGCTGAAAAGCCTCATACTCGCCATGAATATCCGTCAGAAAATGCTCTGTACCTTTCGGCAGATTCAGAATGGCCTCCAGATTGATGATTTCTGTACTGGCATCAGCAATGGTAGGAAAACTGCGTGATAATAATTGCAAATAACGCAAGTCATTGACAATACTTTCCGGAGTTATATTTCCCATAGTTATTTAATTGATAGTTGATAATTGACAGTTGATAATATCCCTCATTCTTCATTATCCATTAATGAAGAACATGAGCAGCACTTGGGCTATAATTACCCGTAGAAACATGCACAGCGGATAAACCGTAGCATAAGCTACAGACGGATTGTCTCCCGGAATGGTGTCGTTGGCGTAGTTCAGCGCCATGGGGTTTGCCATGCTTCCGCACAGCATACCCGCCATTGTTCCGAAATCTATCTTCAGCCACTTGAAGGTAACGATACCCATAATCAATACCGGAACCACAGTCAACGCAAAACCCGTAGCAATCCATAACAGCCCTTCCGGCCGGAATACCGTATCGAAGAAATGGGCACCTGCATCCAGTCCCAGGCAAGCCAGGTAAAGAGACAATCCCAATGCACGGAGCATCAGGTTCGCACTGCGCGTAGTATAAGTCACCATGTGCATCCTCGGACCGAATGTCCCGATAAGAATACCTACGATGATAGGGCCTCCTGCCAATCCGAGCCGCACGGGAGCGCTGATGCCGGGAATGGAAATAGGAATTGCTCCCAAAGCCAGACCGATGACAATGCCGATAAATACCGCCACCAAGTTCGGTTCCTTCAGGCTTTTCACAGCATTGCCCAGCACCTTCTCCACATTTTGTATAGCAGCGGCTTCGCCCACTACGGTCAGGCGGTCACCCAATTGCAAGGTCAGTTCCGCTGTGGCCAGCAGCTGCACGCCGCTACGATAAACCCGGCTGATATTGATACCGTAATGATTACGCAGATGGAGAGAACCCAGCTTCTTGCCGTTCAACTCCGGGCGCGTCACCACGATACGTTGCGAAATCAACTGGCTGTCTATGGCATTCCAGTCTATATCTTCCTTGTTCCAATCAGTATGCTCCTGCTCGCCGAAAAGCACGGTCAGAGCCGGCGTATTTTTCTCCGAGGTAATCACCAGCAGGCGGTCACCTTCCTTTATAATCTTTTCCGAGGTAGGAATACTCACATTCCCATCCCGCCACAAGCGGGAAATCACGAACTTCGGATAGCTGTTCAGCCCGCCTATTTCCTTGATACTCTTGTTGAAGATGGCAGGATTGTGCACCTGGAACGCAACAATGTAAGGCTTGTTCACGTCATCCTTCTCTTTCAATTCCAGGTCTTCCTTATGCGCCAGCGTCTTACGGATGAACAGTACGGCCAGAATGACCCCTACCACCCCCAGCGGATATGCCACCGCACACCCCAAAGCAGGGGTACTGGACTCCAATCCCATCTGTTTCAATGTCTGCTGTGCCGCACCGAGTGCCGGTGTGTTTGTCGTGGCACCGCAAAGTATGCCCACCATATCCGGCAGGGATACTCCCAACCCATAGCTGCCCAGTACAGTCAGCAGGGTGCCGATAAGCACTACACCCGTGGCGAGCATATTCAGTTGTACCCCTCCTTTACGGAAAGAGCTGAAAAAACCCGGTCCCACCTGCAAACCCAAAGCATACACAAATATCACCAGCCCGAAGCTTTCCGCATAATTCAGCATCTGCGGGTCTATGGACAACCCGAAATGCCCGGCAATGATGCCGGCAAAGAATACAAACGTCACTCCCAATGAAATGCCGCAAACATGTATCTTCCCCAATCCCAATCCGATAGCAGAAATCAGTGAGAGTACCACAACCGCCTGCAAGGCGGAGTGCTCGACGAATAAACTATATAGCCAGTCCAATGTGCATTCTATTTTACAGTTTCAGGCTGCAAAGATAGTGCAAACCTCATGCAAAATAAAACGAACCCGTCTATTTTTTATGCGGCAGCACTTCTAAAAAAGGGATACGATACAATAAATCCCTGCTGCCAGCAAAGCACTGACGGGGATAGTCAGCACCCAAGCGGTCATCAGACTCTTCGTAACTCCCCAACGCACAGCCGAAAGCCGCTTCGTGGCCCCTACTCCGATAATAGCTCCCGTAATGGTGTGTGTCGTACTTACCGGAATCTTCAGATACTCCGTCAGATAAAGCGTAAACGCACCGGCAGTTTCCGCAATCACCCCTTCCAGTGGCGTCACCTTCGTAATCTTAGTCCCCATGGTCTTCACAATCTTCCACCCGCCGGACATGGTACCGAGTGAAATGGCCGTAAAACAAGAGAATGCCACCCAGTCCGGCAGGTCATCAATACTGTTTATCCCCATTCCCAGTCCTTCCGAATGTCCGGCTATCATAGCCGCAGCAATGATACCCATTACCTTCTGTGAATCATTCAGACCGTGCCCGATGCTGAACAAAGCCGAAGACACCAGCTGCAGTTTCTTGAACCACACCTCGGCCGTATGGGGATGCGCCCTGCGGCAAATGTACAAGACCAACAACGTAAAACCAAATGCCACCACCATACCAATCAAGGGAGCCAGAAAAATGAATGCCGCAATCTTCAGAATGATACTCAACTGGATGGCCTCAAAACCGTGTGCCATGATGGCAGCTCCGGCAAAACCTCCGATAAGCGTGTGCGAAGAAGAGGAAGGGATTCCCTTCCACCAAGTGAACAGATTCCAGGCAATAGCCGCAATCACGCCGGCCAGAATGATAGGCAAAGTAATGTAAGGCTCCATCACCGTTTTCGATACGGTGTTGGCAATGCCGAAACCGCCGATGACACACTTGGCGATAAAAAAGGCCACAAAATTGAAGAAAGCCGCCCATATCACCGCCTGAAACGGTGTAAGCACTTTGGTAGACACAATGGTGGCAATAGAATTGGCCGCATCATGAAAACCGTTGATATAATCGAATATCAGAGCCAGTACAATGATAATCACTAATAGTTCCATGCGTCCGTTCGTTTATGCGTATTTCACAATCAGGCTCCTCAAAATCTTGCCCACGTGTTCGGCTGCGTCCGTCGTTTTTTCCAACTCATACATAATCTCCTTGATTTTGATGAGTTCAATGCAGTCCTTCTCTTCTTCAAAAAGCCTGGTGATGAAAAATTCATAAATATCATCTGCCCGGTTTTCTATGTCATGCATCTGGTTGCAATATGCGCGCAGCTTATCCGGACTCTTGCGGAATGCCTCCAGTTCATCCATGGCCTGGCCGATGAGGGCCGCTTCTTGTTGAACCATATGTCCCAGCTCTTTCCCCTTGTCCGAAATAGGATGCGGATTATAGATAGTGATACGCTTGGCACAGCTGTTTATTCCATCAATCACATCATCCATGCCCGAAGCCAGGTCGTGGATATCCTCCCGGTCAAAAGGAGTAATGAAAGTAGTGCCCAGTTCATCCAGAATCAGATTGGTCAGCTTATCGCCCTCGCGCTCCAAATCTTTGATTCGTTTATAATCTTCCGCCCTCTTCTCAGGCGAGTCATGGCCCAATATTTCTATCAACAAAGCCGACGAGGACAATAAAATCTCAGACAATTGCTTCAGCAAAGGAAAGAATTTCGGTTCTTTCGGTGTGAACCGGCTAAAAAAAGAATTCTTCATAATGGATAAATGTACTAAGTATATTAATTTATTTTTGTTTTCGTTGTTTCAGTCTTGCACGCAGCACTTCTACCACGGCCGGCAGTATGGAAACCACAATAATGGCCACAATCAGCAGTTTGAGGTTCTCTTGTACAAACGGAAGGTCACCGAAGAAATAACCCGCATAACAGAAGATGGCAATCCAGCAGGCGCCCCCAATCAGGTTGTACAGCATGAAGTAATAGTAATGCATCTTACCCATCCCCGCCACGAATGGCGCAAACGTACGGACGATAGGCACAAAACGAGCTATGATAATTGTCTTGCCTCCATACTTCTTATAGAACTCATGGGTCTTGTCGAGATGGTTTTGCTTGAATATTCTGGAATCGGGATTATTGAAGAGCCTTTGCCCGAAGAAATGCCCTATCATGTAGTTGCAAGAGTCGCCCAATACCGCGGCAACAAACAATATCAAAGCCAGCACATTGACCTCGAGAGGCATGTCGGGCAGTGCGGCAATAGCTCCCGCCACAAAAAGCAGGGAATCGCCCGGCAGGAAAGGTGTGACCACCAGCCCCGTTTCGCAGAAAATAATCAGAAACAATATGGCATACGCCCACATATGATATTCCTGCACTATATCAATCATATACTGATCGATATGGAGAATAAAATCTAATAGAAAATCCATTATATATTGATTATCAGTACTTAAAAAATAGAGAAAAACTCGGCATGGGGAGACGGGCAATCTCTCTGGCTCCCGAAAGAGAGGAAGGGAAAGTACTAAATAAGAATACGCCTCAGCGTATATACATAATATCTATATGAAATCTTATGGGGATGGAAAGTAAAGGGGAAAGAAGTTGTCTTTTCTTCCGGGAGCAGAGTTTTCAGGGTTCTCGCAACCTTGGCGGCAATGAAGTCCGGATTAAGCCTCAACAATTTCGAGCAAGAGGCATGCCGTAATGAGAAGGTATTTCCTATGCAACCGGCATCTGCCAGGCAATTATAATTCGCGTCCTCCCCTTTTTCCTGGCATTGTCTGCCATCTGCCCCCGACAAGCTGTGCTGGGCTCCGGAGAAATAATGCACATCCGCAGTAGGGAGTGTCTTACATCCCTCCATATCATCAGAAACGGAAGTGAACTTCGATATGAGGAACAACCCTAACAAGATATAGAATATACATTTCGCCATAGCGGGTGCAAATATAGAAACTATTTTCGGATTACAACAGAAAAATGAAAAACAAAAAGCGGTTAACCGTTTCATCAGTCAACCGCTTTCTTGTTTTTGTAGTGGGTACGAGAATCGAACTCGTATACCATGCGTGAGAGGCATGTATCCTAACCGTTAGATGAACCCACCCTCGCATTTGTCTTGTACACCCTCAGGGATTCGAACCCTGGACCCACTGATTAAGAGTCAGTTGCTCTACCAACTGAGCTAAGAGTGCATCTGGCGGAAGCTGGGGGATTCGAACCCCCGGTACGGTTACCCGTACGTCAGTTTAGCAAACTGGTGGTTTCAGCCACTCACCCAAACTTCCTTTTTTATAACCAGCATTCTTTTCAAATGCGGTGCAAATGTAGGGCAAACTTTTGGACTGTGCAAATCTTTCCTACATATTTTTTTCACCGTTTTCATACAATTTGAGATAACACGTTAACACTCAAACCCTAAAACAAGAAAAAAAATTTGATACATATCAAACCGTCCTTTTCAACCTTTCCTTATCTTTGCGCGATTTTTAAAGTATAGTGCACATACACGGACAATGATACAACAAGAAAGCCTGAAAAAGCGGCTTGCCAAGCTGGCCGCCCCCATTTTTATAGAGACACTTCTCATCATGATGCTCGGTGCGGTGGACACCATCATGCTGAGCCGCCACTCGGACAACAGTGTTGCCGCCGTAGGGGTAGTCAACCAAATTATCATGCTCACTTTCCTCGTTTTCGAAGTCATCAACCTCGGAACGTCCGTTCTGTGTTCCCAGTATCTCGGTGCGAAACTACACAAGAAAGTAGTGCAAGTAGTCGGCGTATCCATCCTCGTCAACCTGGCGGTAGGTATCACGGTCAGCCTGGTACTGTTCTCCTGCGCCCATCCCATCCTCCGGCTGATGGGGCTCACCGCTGAACTGATGCAGGACGGCATGGACTATATGCGTATCGTAGGCGCTTTCGCCTTCTTCCAGGCACTATCCCTCACCCTCTCCGCCTCCCTGCGCAGTGCCAACAAGGCCATCTACCCGATGATGGTCACCGTCGTAGTCAATATCCTCAATATCATCGGCAACTACTCCCTCATCTTCGGCCGCTTCGGCTTTCCGGAACTGGGCGTGGAAGGCGCCGCCATCTCCACAGCCTTCAGCCGGGGTGTCTCCATGATTATACTGTTCGTCATACTGTTCCGCAAGCACATCCACCGTTTCCCACCGGCATACTTCCGCCCTTTTCCGTGGATAGAACTAAAGAACCTGATGAAGGTAGGCCTGCCCTCCGCCGGCGAACAATTGTCGTACAGCTCGTCGCAAGTCGTCATCACCTACTTCATCAACATGCTGGGAGTGGAAGCGCTCGCCACCCGTACCTATTGTGTCAACATCATCATGTTCGCTTATCTGTTCAGCATCTCCATGGCACAAGGCGGCGCCATCTGTATCGGGCATCTGATAGGCGAGAAGAAACCTCACGCAGCCTTCCTTATGGGAAAATACGTCATGAAGAAATCCGTCATGATTACCGTCATGCTGTCCTGCATCCTCGCCCTTTCGGGGCATGCCATCTTTGGCTGGCTCACGTCCAACCCCGACATCATACGTATGGGTGCCACCATCCTTATCATAGATGTACTCCTCGAAATAGGCCGCCCCATCAACATCTTCGCCACCAACGCCCTTCGTGCGGCAGGAGATGTCAACTACCCCTTCTACGTAGGGTTGGTGGTGCAGTGGAGTGTAGCTGTAGGTGTGGGATACCTTTTCGGCTTCCCCTTCGGCTGGGGTATCTGCGGCATGTGGGTAGCCTTCCTGTTGGACGAGAATATCCGCGGCTTCATTTTCGTCCGCCGCTGGTATGGCATGAAATGGGTAAACAAAAGTTTCATACGGAGCTGATTTTTTCTCGTAAAAACCTTATCTTTGCCCCTCGAACAAACAAATTATGGCTTTATGGATGCACTATTGAAAGAAACCGTAGATGCCGCTATCAACTCCCGCTATCCAGGCATGGCTCCCGAGGGAAGAAGGTTGATAGAGGAAATCCTCATTCGCAAGGAAGTAGAAAAGGGCGCATTATTACTCAATGAAGGGCAGATAAGCCATAATATCGTATTTGTAGGAAAAGGCATGTTGCGCCAATTCTATTATAAAAACGGTAAAGACGTCACCGAACACTTTTCCTATGAAGGCTGCATCATCATCTGCATAGAAAGTACCTTGAAGCAGGAACCCACCCACCTCATGATTGAGGCACTCGAACCGAGTGTCGTATACCTGCTGCCATACAACAAGCTGCTGACACTTACCGAAATCTCATGGGAAATAAACATGTTCTATCGGAAGATTCTGGAATATTCCCTGATTGTTTCACAGATAAAGGCTGACTCCTGGCGGTTTGAGACTGCACGCGAGCGCTATAACCAGCTCATGGAACATCAGCCCGAAGTCATCAAGCGGGCTCCTTTGTCGCACATTGCGTCCTATCTGCTGATGACCCCCGAAACACTGAGTCGGGTACGTTCGGGCATACTGTAACCCTCCTCCTGTCTGCCCGGAGAATACATATCTGAATTTATATAGAAATTTTACCATTTCTCCCCTAAGCGTGCATTGATTGCCATACAATCATTTCATGCTCAAGGTTGTTTTATATGTATTTAAAATATTAAAATTCAGATTATGAATACTATACATAATTTTTCCGCTTCCCTGATACAGCGGACAAAACAAGCCGGACGATACAGTACATCCGGTATATATACCAGTACAGTGAACAGCTTTTTCCGCTTCGTCGGCCACCGTTCCATCACTTTTGCAGAGCTTACCCCCAGCCTCATCAAGCAATACGAAGACCGGCTGCTCGGTGAAGGACGGCGCCATAATACCATATCCACCTATATGCGTATGCTCCGTTCCATCTCTCACCAAGCTGCCGAACAAGGCATTCCATTCACACACAGTATAGACGATTTGTTCGCCTATGTATTCACCGGTTATGAGCCTACCGCCAAACGGGCCATCTCTCCTTTACTAATCCGGCGCTTGGTAAATCTTGATTTGGAGAAGAAACCCGCCTTGCGTTTCAGCCGCGACATGTTTCTGTTAAGTTTTTACTTACGAGGCATTCCGTTCGTAGACCTTGTACATCTCCGCAAAACGGATGTCAAGCACAATACCATTTATTATTACCGCCATAAGACCCGTCAGCAATTGTCCGTACATATAGAGTCGTATGCCGCACAGATTATAAATAGGTATAAGAACGAAGCCGCCTCTTCCCCCTATTTGCTACCGATATTATCACTGACCGGGGAAGATGGTTACAGACAATACAAAAGTGCTTTACGGCTCTACAACCAACATTTACACACACTTTCGAAGATGTTACGGTTAAGCATTCCATTAACATCTTATGTAGCCCGCCATAGCTGGGCCACCACTGCCAAAGACGAAGGAGTGGCCATTTCTGTGATTAGTGAAAGCTTAGGACATACTTCTGAAAAGGTAACTCACGTTTACCTTGCTTCTTTTGACAACAATGCGATGAGTAAAGCAAATAAAAAAGTGATTGCAACAATCCATCCAAACAAAAAGAAAAAGCCCTAAAAACTAGAATTTGTAAAAGTATTCCTATTTGTATAGGAGTACTTTTATTATCCAATTTTATTCTCTTACTTACAAGGTAAGAGAATATGTTTTGTGGCTGCAAAGATATGAAAAAGATTACTACAATCGCAAAAAAAAAGATTTATTTTTTAATTCATATTTATCTCATATATAGATATAAGACACATTGCAGCCACTTGTATTTCAGTCTTATATATTTACATAAAAGCCCCCATTTTGAATTCAAAAATTAAATTTAATTATGAGATAAAATATCGTTTTACATTTTAATTACATATATAGTCTTTTAATGTAAAATACCTTTTAATGGCTGGTTTATAAGATTATTCTCCAAATAAAATACCACCTCTTACCTTGTAAGTAAGAGAATTATTAAACAAACAAGAATGAACAGTTTTTTCTCTTTCAATACCATTGAGAAAGAAAAAAGCTATTGAATTAGTGTGAATTATGAAACAAGTTCTCCATTTCAATAAAGTGATTAAGTTCGTCATTATCTTTGGTGACTTATGCTTACTGAACATCATTTTCATCTCGCTATATCACATTTTTGACTACCAAACACTGGGCAATGAATTTACACATTCATTGTCCCAGCTATTGGTATTATTGAATCTAGTCTATCTACTTTGCAATTACTCCAATGGCGTCGTACTGCATGAACGTATTGTACGTCCGGAACGCATTGTACGTCGGGCTCTCCGTAATACAACTTTTCACGCCACGCTGTTCATCAGCTTGGCTACTTTAGCAGATATAGGTACCAGTTCACTCCGTTTTTTTACATGCTTTTATAGTATTTTCTTTATCTGCCTCGCTATATATCGCCTTCTTTTCCGGTATTTACTGAAAAAATATCGAGAACATGGAGGTAACTCACGTACCGTCATTTTAATCGGCAGTAACAAAAACATGACAGAACTCTATCAAGAAATGACCGGAGATCCCACCACGGGCTTCCGCATTACCGGCTATTTCTGTGATGTACCTTCTGATGATTTTCCCGAAGATGTCCCCTATTTAGGGCAGCCTAAAGAAGTTGTCACTTATTTACAGCAACACCATATAGAACAAGTCTATTGCTGCTTGCCTTCTGCACGTAGCCATGAAATACTTCCAATCATCAATTATTGCGAAAATCACTTGATTCGTTTCTATAGTGTACCTAATATTCGCAATTACCTGCATCGTCGCATGCACTTCGAGATGTTTGGCAATATCCCCGTACTCACTATCCGCGAGGAACCTTTGGCACAAATGGAAAATCGCCTACTGAAAAGAGCCTTCGACCTCTTTTTCTCCCTCGTTTTTCTGTGTACAGTATTCCCCTTCGTCTACATCATCATAGGTACCGCTATCAAGCTATCCTCCCCCGGTCCTATCTTCTTCAAACAAAAACGAAGCGGAGAGAATGGAAATGAATTTTGGTGTTACAAATTCCGTTCGATGCGTGTCAACATAGACAGTGACGAACTACAAGCCACCGCCAATGACCCGCGCAAAACAAAAATCGGAGATTTCATCCGTAAAGCCAGCATTGACGAACTTCCCCAATTTTTCAATGTGTTACTGGGGCAAATGTCCGTTGTAGGGCCACGCCCCCATATGCTGAAACACACTGAAGAATATTCACGCCTTATCGACAAATATATGGTCAGACATCTGGTAAAGCCCGGCATCACCGGTTGGGCCCAAGTCACCGGCTACCGTGGTGAGACCAAAGAACTCTGGCAAATGGAAGGACGTGTACAGCGCGATGTATGGTATCTGGAACACTGGACTTTTCTATTGGATTTATACATTATATACAAGACAATCAGAAACGCCATTCAAGGCGAGAAAGAAGCGTATTGAGAATTAAAATTGAAAATCAAAAATTAAAAGGAGCAGTAATGAAAAACAAGAAAAGTATAGCCATCTTGATGGCGGCAATTACATTGGCAAGCTGCCAATCTTACAAAAAAGTACCTTATCTACAAAGTTACAAATCACTTACAGATAAGAGTTATAAGGAAATCGTCATCAATGAAGTCAACCAGCAGGATACCCTCTACGATGCGCATATCCAACCTAAAGACTTGCTGAATATCACCATAAACACCACTGATCCGCAAGCTGCCGCACCGTTCAACCTGACCATGCAGACCTATAATAATATAGCACAATCCAATGCCAGCACTACATCGCAACCAGCTCTGCAACAATATCTCGTAGACAATGCAGGTGAGATAGACTTCCCCGTGATAGGCAGACTGAAAGTAGGGGGCTTAACTAAAAATGCAGCCGAGAACCTTATCCGTGAACAGCTTCGTCCTTATCTCAAAGAAATACCTATTGTCACTGTACGTATGTCCAACTACAAAATTTCTGTCCTCGGTGAAGTGAACAGTCCCGGAACTTTCACTATCAATAATGAGAAAGTGAATATTTTCGAGGCGCTTGCCATGGCAGGCGACATGACCATTTACGGTATACGAAACAACGTCAAGCTCATCCGCGAAGACTGTAACGGCCAGCGAAATGTCATCAGCCTAAACTTGAACGAGCAGAATATTCTTCATTCTCCCTACTACTACATGCAGCAGAATGATATCCTTTATATAGCTCCAAATAAAACCAAGGCAAAGAGTGCAAGCGTCAGCAACAGTACCACTATCTGGGTTTCTGTGATTACTTCCCTTGTTTCACTCGCAAGTCTGATTGTCAACATTGTAAGATAATTTTAATCCTCAAAAAATGAAAGAAGATTTATACGATGACCTTTTAAACGAAAAAGAGGAAAAAACAGATTTCCAAGCCCTCTTTTTCAAATACATCATTCATTGGCCCTGGTTTGTGGCAAGCGTATTGATATGCACTGGCCTGGCCTTTGCTTATCTCCGTTACCAAATACCCGTCTACGAAGTGTCATCTTCTATCCTAATTAAAGAAGACGACAAGAAAAGTACCAACAATGCACTGTCTGCCATGCAGGATTTTGGTATGCTTTCCATGACCAGCAACTTTGACAATGAGCTGGAAATTCTGAAATCAAGGACACTCATCAAGAAAGTCGTGTCACGTCTGAACCTTTATACCAACATCGCCATCGAACAATCTTTCGGCTACGATGTTCCACTTTACAAAAACTCCCCTCTTGATGTGTTCATGACCGCCGAGGAAGCTGACAAACTGGAAGGGAACATTCGGCTGGAACTGATATACTCCCCTACCGGCCAACTGACTGTCACAGCCTTTTATATACAAAACGGAGACAAGCAAGAAACGACCAAATCTTTCGACGAACTACCTGCCATTCTACCACTCCCGGTAGGTGTCATCACCATTTCGCACAATGATTCATTGCCTGCTCCGCAAGAGCCCGTCAATCTGAAGGCTATCATCAGTACCCCCACTGCCGCAGCAGCAGGCTATAGGGCAGGTCTGACCGTAGCCCCCATATCCAATACCAGTACCATTGCCACCATCAGTGTACAAAACACCCATATACAACGAGCCTCCGATTTCACCCAAGAACTGATAATACTCTATAATCAGGACACCAACACCGAAAAGAATGAAGTGGCCCAGAAAAGCGCCGACTTCATCGAGGAACGTATCAGCATCATCAACCACGAACTGGGCACCACAGAAACCGAACTGGCGGAATTCAAGCAACGCGCCGGACTGACCGACATCAGCAGCGACGCGCAGCTTGCCCTTCAGGAAAGTTCCAAGTACGAACAGCAATATGCAGAGAACGCCACCCAAATCAACCTCGTGAACTATCTGCGCGACTACATCAACAATCCTGCAAACAACGACGAGATCATCCCTGCCAACGTAGGACTGAGCGACATGAACCTGACCTCCGCCATAGACAAGTACAACAATCTCATCGTGGAGCGTAAGCGCCTGCTACGTACCTCCTCCGAAAGCAATCCCGCCATCATCAATCTGAACACGGGGATCGAGGCCATGCGCCACAATGTGAAAACCACCGTAAACAGTGTTTTGAAAGGCCTGCAAATCACCCGGAGCAACATCGACCGACAGTCGCGCAAGTACGAAAGCCGCATCAGCAACGCCCCCAAGCAGGAGCAGGAGTTCATGAGTATCGCACGCCAGCAGGAAATCAAGGCCACCCTCTACATCATGCTGCTGCAGAAACGCGAGGAAAACGCCATCACACTGGCTGCAACCGCCAACAATGGACGCATTATCGAAGAGCCCATGCCTGCCGGCATCGTTTCTCCCCAAGGCAAAAAAATCTATATGATTGCCTTTGTCATCGGCATCGGCATTCCCTTGGGCATCATTTTCCTATTGAACCTGCTCCGTTTCCGCATTGAAGGGCATACCGATGTGGAAAAGCTCACAAAGGTTCCCATTATCGGTGACATCCCCCTTACCGGTTCAAACAAGCATGAAGAGTCTGCCATTGCCGTACGCGAAAACGACAACGACATCATGACGGAAACCTTCCGCAGCCTGCGCACCAACCTGCTCTTCATGATGGGCGATCCGGATAAGAAAGTCGTCCTGGTTACCTCCACCATAAGCGGTGAAGGCAAGACTTTCATAGCTTCCAACCTCGCCCTCAGTCTGGCGCTGCTCGGCAAAAAGGTCATTCTGGTAGGATTGGATATACGCAAACCGGGATTGAACAAGTTGTTCCATCTTTCACACAAAGAAAAAGGAATCACCCAATACCTTGCCGCCCCCAAATCCACAGACCTTCATGCGCTGATACAGCCTTCCGGCATAACTTCCAACCTCGACCTGCTATTGGGCGGTCCCATCCCACCCAATCCTACGGAACTACTGGCACGCCAGTCACTGGAAGACACCATCAGTACATTACGCAAAGAATATGACTATATCGTACTGGATACAGCCCCTATCGGCATGGTGACCGACACGCTCATCCTTTCGCGCGTAGCGGACGCCAGCATCTACGTCTGTCGTGCAGATTATACGCATAAGACCGATTACCAGCTCATCAACGAGCTTCAGGAGCATCATCGTCTCCCCAACTTATGCACAGTAGTCAACGGAATCGATATGAAGAAGAAAAAATACGGTTATTACTACGGCTATGGTAAATACGGAAAGTATTACGGCTACGGTAAGAAATACGGATACAGTTGAGTTAGCGACTAGCTATTAAGAGTTGAGAGTAAATAATCGAGTGTCTAATTTTTAATTTCTAATTTCTAATTTTTAATTAACCCCGCCCCTCCAATGTGACAGGCGACCGCGTAGCGCGCCCGAACCTCAACTATTTATGAACCATAGAAATACACCTTTAAAGGATTTTACATGAACCATACTGATATCACCCCTCATATTATTCCTCGTCGCCAATGGCTGGTGGCATACGTGCAGTCTTGTCTGGAAAAGAAGACTGCCGAACGGCTGAAAGCTATGGGAGTGGAATATTACTTACCCATACAAAGCGAAATACGCCAATGGAGCGACCGGCGCAAGAAAGTGGACCGCCTGGTCATCCCGATGATGATTTTCGTGCATGTCACTCCGCAGGAACGCCCCCTGCCGCTTACCTTACAAGCTATCAGTCGGTACATGGTATTGCGCGGTGAAAGCCGTCCCGCCGTCATTCCCGAGGAACAGATGGAACGTTTCCGCTTTATGCTGGATTATAGCCCGGAGGCTGTAGAGATTTGCAGTACACCTCTGGCAGCAGGTGATGCCGTGAAAGTAATAAAAGGCCCCCTTGCCGGATTGGAGGGAGAACTGGTCATGATAGGAGGAAAAAGCAAAGTGGCAGTCCGGCTGGATATGCTGGGCTGCGCACATGTGGACATGCCGATAGGATACGTGGAGAGAATTAATTTTTAATTGTCTCGTATTCGCTTTTGGCGTCAAAACAAGGACAAGCCTTATGGATAGAGGAACTGAGTTGCCGATGCCCTGAAATACGGGCATTGGGATAGTCGGTCTTCAGCTGCCGGAGCAAGTCGAGCAAAGAGCATTTCTGCGCATAGGTACGTGTATCGGCAGGGACACCATTCTCGTCGAGCCCACCCTCATAGCAGATGCCGATACTCTTGTCGTTCCAGCCGGTGGCATGGGCTCCAATCTGATGAACCGGGCGACAAATATGCACCTCGCCGTCACGGGTGATGTAGAAATGATAACCGATATCGGCAAAGCCCCGTGCCAGATGACTGCGGCGAAGCGCCTCCACCGAGAAGTGACGGTCACAGCGCGTAGCGCTGCAATGAACTACCAGGAGGGTTACCTCCCGATAGTTCTGATAGAAACTGCCTGCTTTCATCCGGCTAACGGTTGATGCAGGAAGTCAAGCCAAACACTCCGGCCAATGTAGTGGCCACGGTAATAATCACTTTAAGGACAATGCCCCATACAGATTTTGATTTTGTTTTCTCACTCATAACAATTTGCAATTAAGGAATTAAATACTATGGTTAGCTGCATTTTTTAGACAGAAGAACATATTTATTTTCTCTCTTTTGTCTTTTCGTTTCATCCTAACGGATTTTCCCCCTGGTCTCCGTCCGAACCGCCTCCCGGGTTGCTGCCTCCACCGGCATCTTCACCCCCGCCAGTGGCTCCGGTCAGGTCCACGGTAGTCTTTCCGGCCTTCAAGGCTTTCACCACGGCACGGGCTGCACTTCGGGTTGCCACCAGATTGAATTCCGCCTCCTCCAGCAGCTCTCCAAAACGCTGGCCGCAGGTCCAGTTCACATTCAGCCTACGGATATGGATGGCAGGATTGAACTCCTGGGCAGAAGCCGCGCCGGTGCTGTTGATGCTGATGTAGAAACTCCCCAGGTCGCCCAACTGGATTTTTTGTCCGGCCAGCAACTGCTCCCGCATGCAATCCACGGACATGGTGAGGATGGCAACGATATCCGAACGCTTGTACACGCAGCCATGACTGGCTATATGCTCGGCAAAGCGGTTGATGTCCATCACTTCCGAATATTGCGCACTTGCGTACGCTTTTTTGGCAACCGCCTTATCGGTAGGATTGCCACGCATCACGATACTGTAGTTAATCATAAATTAAAAATTATAAGTTAAAAATTAAAAGATAGGGAGACGATACTAATCCCAGGGGCTTACGATTACCAATCTTCGCGCGTCACGATTACTAATCTTCACCCCTCATCGTCTGACAGAACAAAGATACGACGTACCTCCGGGCAGAATAAGAGATGCGGTGAAGTGATATGAAGGGATGTGGGAAAATGTGAGATTAGGTAAGATTATACCGGGTTCCGGCAATGGGTATACAGAAAAAATTCCGTACATTTACAGTGTAATAACCAGTTAAAGCATTGTTTATGAAGTACGTTGAAGACTACGAAAATATCCCCGGCAAAGAGTGGCCCGTCCGCCCCTATTACAAACGTGAACTGGCAGAGGCATACGCCCCCACCATTTCACCGGCATCCGCACTCAACCGCTTGTCCAAATGGATGAAGCTGAATTTGGAACTGGACGAAGCCCTGCGGCATACCGGCTACAAAGGCTCCCAGAAAATATTCACCTCCCTGCAGGTGGAACTTATATTCAGGTATTTAGGAAAACCGTGAAAGAATCAATCCCCCACATAGCGCGCCATGGCGCATTGGTTGCGGTAGATTTCATCCCCTTTCAGCTCGACCACCCGATAACCACGACGGCCACCGGAACGGACAGCCTCATAGCCCTCCTGCTTCATCACCAGACCGAGGCGCGTGGGACTCAAGGGTTGCCGGATACCTATGTTGATATGTCCCAGTATCTGGGCATTGGTCAAGAACATACACTCCTCGCCCGGCATGGGGCGGCGATAGTACACCTGAACGAGCTCACGCTCCAGGCAGGGCACCTCAAAATAACGGTTATGAAGATTCACGGCATCAATCTCCTCCTGCTCAAACCAGTAGTGAAAGCCGCTCTTCCAGAGGGCATAGCCTTGCGCATACACTCCGGCATAGTCTATGGGATAATCGAAAGGACTGTCTATGGAATCCACCTCGAAGGGAAGCCAACGGCGGTTGCCACTGAGGTCGTTGAGGAAGGTGACGTTGTTGCTCGTGCCACAGAAGCTGGCAATATGCGGACGGCTCTCCTTGAAGTGTCCGTAGGCGGCACGCTCGTTCACGTCTGTCATGCCGGTGATGGCCTTCAACTGGCTGACCTGGGCAGAGGTCATCTCCTCCAGCTCTTCAAGGCATACCAGTGCAAACTCGGTCAGCGTAAAAAGGTCGTCCTTGCTGACGCGCCGGCTGTTGCTTTTCACATAAAAATAACGCTGAAGTTCGACAGGAAGCAGACGCTGCATCCAGGTAGTCTTGTAGATGCCCTGCTTACCGATGAAGACCAGAATCTCATGATTCACCACCTTAGTATCGAGCAGCGAAGCAATGGTGGCCACCAGCCACTTCTTGAAGTAGATGCCGAAAAGCTTCTGGTCGTCCTTCACATGTACGCCGGCAGCCAGACGAGCAATAGGGTCAGTAGTACCGTCCCAAGTAGGCAGCCCCTCCAGATAGGCTACAAAGGGATTGAAAAGCGGCGTGTACTCCGAATCGAGCACGGAACGTATGTCCGCAATGCGGGCAAGCATCCCTGCCTTGTTCATGCGGCTCCACAACGTGTTGACGTAGCGGTCGGTCAGCTCCGCATACTCCTCTCCGCAGTCGGCCATCAGGACTTCGAACTTGCCGCTCACCGTATTTTTGCGGAACTTCGCCTGTTCGGAAAGGAACTGCTCGATATCTGCCACCGTGGCAAACTTTTCATCGCCCTCTCCCCTGCGGACAAGGGAGCGGGTGCCATGCTCCCCGGTATTCGCGTAGCAGGAGCCGATGACAGCTGCCACATCCCCGTCATAGTCGGGAAAGTGCTCCGCTGCCCAAGCGGCGGCTGTCTTCCGAGCCACTCCGTACTGGTTGAGCAGATAACCCATGCGCATCACATATTCGTTATGATGATGTTCACAATAACTCACTCCCTCCTCTTCCAGCAGGCGTTCGGCAGCTTTCACCACCTTCTCCAAACGTTTGTTGCGCTTTGTCGGCACAGCTTCGGAAGCGCTATCCTGCGGTTGGGGAGCAATCGGACTATCTTGCAAAACAAAAGAAGCGGCACTGGGATTGTAATATACATGAGGGTCGGAAGCCAGTCCACTGATACGGGTAGCATTCTTGCACTGCCCGTCGCTTTCGAAGCCCACCAGGCAGGAATAGTAGTCGTTGACTTGATTGAAATACTTGGCGTATTGCCGGAAGGCTTTTCCCTTTTCCGCTCCGTTCAGGTCATCGATGCGGCAGATGATACGGATGCCATGACCGCTGATGGTGGTGTAGGCCATCAATGTATACTTGTCGGCACAAATCAATGTCAGTGTGGCAGCCATCCGCTCGGGAGCGATATGGTCCAGGTCGACCAAGGTATAGCCGGTCCAGGCACAGATATGTTCGCGGGTCTTCCCACCTTCAAAGCAGACGGCAACAGCGAAGCAGGGACAGCCGGACTTCTCGCGGTCGGCATCCCTACGCAGGTCTTGCTGCAAGTAGTAGCGATGTTTCTCGGTGCGGTCTCGCAGGGCAGCGTCGCATTTAATGATGTTAACTATTTCTTCAAGAGAAGTTTCTACTGATTCTGTGTCCGAATAGCCTCTGAAAAGGCTGATATTGCGGTGTTCCATAATTTACTGATTTTTGTTTATGTTTAAAATTACGACGCGAAGGAACGCATAAGTACCCAGATACACAAGTCCGGTCGTTTCCACTACATGGAAATGATTTCGCTTGTTTTTATTATTGTTTAACAATTAAAAGAGTCAACATGACAAAGAAAGAGCCGGTCGCACCGGCATTCGGAGCCTTTCTGAGCAAATGCCAGAAAGAACAGCTCGTTAACGGCAGACATCTGACCAACGAGACCATCGCCCAAGCAACGATGATGAGTACCAGAACCTACAACCTTTTAAAAAAGGGCTGAGTAACAACATCAACCAGATACATGCCATAACGCATTTCTGGAGGTCGTTCCCGAAAACAGACCAAGAAAGGGAGAGTTTTGAGAAAGAGGTGGCAGATTGCCTGGAGAGTGATTTGAGGAACTACAGAATCCATACCGGAGTCCTGAAGCCTTAACTTCACTTGCAACCTTGACACTTGTGGCACCCTTTTTCCAATACTCCCTATTAGGCTAATATTTATCACACACAAACGATACAGGTCTGTGCATATTGATAATTTGTCTCGCGCGCGTAACGGGTATTTATGTTTAAGGGGTGACACAGGTGTCATTTCGGCTTACCACTGATTACATAAATTGACAGAAATTGAAAAGAAAAATTACCTACAAGAATCTGTGAATTTTATGGTATAGATATTAGAGAAAGTAAGCAGCTATTCCATATAAAATATAATCATGATTATGAAACAATATAATATTGCCGTTGCAGGTACCGGCTATGTAGGTCTGAGTATTGCAACTTTGCTTGCACAGCACAACCATGTCACTGCTGTCGATATAATCCCTAATAAAGTAGAACTTATCAACAACAAGAAATCACCCATTCAGGATGAATATATAGAGAAGTATTTGGCAGAAAAGGAGCTTGACCTAACTGCTACTCTGGACGGCAAGGCAGCCTACAAAGATGCGGACTACGTCGTTATTGCCGCTCCTACCAACTACGACCCGGTGAAGAACTTCTTCGACACCCATCATATCGAAGATGTGATAGACCTCGTCATCAGCGTAAATCCGGATGCGGTAATGATCATCAAATCAACCATCCCCGTGGGGTATACCCGTTCACTCTATATAAAATATGCACAACAATTCCTTCACAATCCGGAACTGGAAGGCAAGAAATTCAACCTGCTCTTTTCTCCGGAATTTTTGCGTGAGAGTAAAGCACTTTACGATAACCTTTATCCTTCTCGCATCATAGTAGGTTATCCTAAAATTATTGAAGGAACAGAATTTACAGAAGAAAATACAGCTATAAATGCCATCAGCAATCCCAATGCGGAAGAATATGCCAAAATTTTCGCAGCATTGCTCCAACAAGGTGCTGTTAAAGAGAACATAGATACCCTATTTATGGGTATGAAAGAAGCCGAAGCCGTAAAACTTTTCGCCAATACCTACCTTGCCCTGCGTGTCAGCTATTTCAACGAACTCGACACGTATGCCGAAATGAAAGGGCTTGATACCGCAGCCATCATCAACGGAGTATGTCTCGACCCACGTATCGGCACACACTACAACAACCCCTCTTTCGGTTACGGCGGCTATTGTTTACCTAAAGATACAAAGCAACTCCTTGCCAATTACGACCGCGTCCCCCAAAACATGATGACCGCCATTGTGGAAAGCAATCGCACACGCAAGGATTTCATTGCTGACCGTGTATTGCAGAAAGCCGGTTACTATAGTTATGCAGAAGGTAATTATGATGTTGCAAAAGAAAAGCAAGTTGTAATTGGCGTATATCGCTTGACGATGAAGTCCAATTCGGATAATTTCCGACAATCATCCATTCAAGGTGTAATGAAACGGATAAAGGCAAAAGGGGCAGAGATTATCATCTACGAACCGACACTGGAAGATGGAAGCACGTTCTTCGGCAGCAGAGTAATGAATAATCTGGATGAATTCAAACTACAGAGTGATGCGATTATTGCCAATAGGTATGACGTCTGCCTGGAAGAGGTGAAAGAGAAAGTTTATACGAGGGATATTTTTAGAAGAGATTAAGAAACTATTTTTTGAAAAAGTGATAAACACTCCTTATAAAATCCGATGAATTATATTCATAAATATACAACCTGTATCATTCAATACCTCTATATATACATAATGATATCCTCCGCAGGAATGGCCTTACCCGCCTATATAGGGAATGATAATTTCATCATATTGACACTATTAATGGGAATATACTATGTATTGAAGAAAAAGACATTATTTCATCTTCAAAAGCAATATTTACTTTTCATCGGATGCTTGTTTTTTTCAATGCTTCTAGTCATAATAGGCTCTACATTAAGTTTAGGTACAGCACTCAGTGTTACTTCAATACCATTAATCATATATACTACTTACAAAATAGATCCACGTAACTATCTCCAAAGATTTGTCAAACTTTTTTTCTATATCGCTTTAATCAGCATTATCCTCTTTACAATCATACGCTTGTTTGGATTCAACTCGTTTTCCGGGATATTTCCACATTTATATACCTTGAGTTCAACTTATAAATGCAACTTTTTGGGTGCGGATAATAAGCAATAAAAACATTTATTTTTCAGAGAGGAAAGAGAGACAATGTCCCCCTTTCTCTCACTCTGAATGGATAAAGTTTGCTATCTTTGCTTTAATTGTCCGTCCAAAGAAAAAAAAGTTGCAGATGAGCAAACATATAACCGAGGAACAAAGGTATGCAATTTCTATGATGTTGCAAATACCGATGAGCAAAAAAGCAATAGCGGAAGCTATCGGAGTAGATAAAAGCACTGTTTACAGGGAGATAAAGCGCAATTGCGACGCCCGAAGTGGTAGCTATAGCATGGAGCTTGCCCAGCGAAAAGCAGACAGGCGCAAGCAGCAAAAACATCGCAAGGAAGTGCTTACACC